>Ga0156236_122_pt1 | contig 35200 bp, 13 predicted proteins | sample RifCSPlowO2_12_FD_107883 | JGI IMG/M metagenome (GOLD analysis project Ga0156236, IMG submission 107883) | Candidatus Lindowbacteria bacterium RIFCSPLOWO2_12_FULL_62_27
CCCAGCCCGCGCCCAGCGCCGCCGGCGCTTTCGACGCCGGCACCCGCCGCCGGTCCGTGTACACCACCGTCCGCGCGTCGTCCGTGTCGCCCGGGCGGGTCGACACCAGGATCACGTACATGCCGTCGCCCGCCGTCAGCGGGATTGATTGCGTGAGACCGCCGGAATCGGTCGTCGTGCCCGAGGGGTTGGCGACTTCGGTGCCCTCATACTCAACCTTGAAATTCACGATCGCGTTCGGCACTCCTTCGCCGGACGAATCCTTGACGGTGACCTGAAACGCCGCCGACCCGCCGCTCGGGACCATCTGGTGCGCGCCGCTGTCGATGATGGCCGAATCGCCGCCGACGCCGGCCGCGACCATCGTCGCGGTCATGGTCCGCAGATCGCCGGACGGTGTGTCGATGTAGGTCACGCGGATCTGGTCGGACGCGCGCACCAGGAGCTTGCCGCTGTTGGGTGTGTCCGACGCCATTGTCGTCATCATGATCTTGCCGGAAAAGACCGGCGAGTCCACGCTGATCTCCGTACACGTCACCGTTTCCGTTTCCGTGCCCAGCGTCAGGTTCACGATCGTCACCGTACAGGTCTGGACCACGCCCGGGTCCGTGTTCGGGTCCGAGTCGTTCACTTCCACCGACACGCTGTCGCCCGCGCGCACCTTGATGTACGCCGCCGTCGCGCCCGTGTCGCTGACAAACCGCACGCCGCCTGACCCGCCGAAGATCGGGTTCACTTTGGAGACGTCCGACATGAACCCCTCCAGATTCGCGCCGTTGAACGTGCTCGAGTCGAACGCCAGCACGCGGTAATAGTAGACGCTGCCCGGGACGAGGTCGGTGTCGATCAAAAACGTGTCGCCCGCCGCCGTATCAGGCAGGGGCGCGAGGAGCCGCCAGTTCGAGGTGTCGTACAGGTTTCTCAAACGGAATACGCGGTATCCGGCGATTTCCGGGGCGCTGCCGTCCTCCTCCTGCGAGGGAGGCGACCACCGGATGAGGTTGCGGTTCGGCACGTTGTTCTCGATCACCACGCCGGTCGGCTTCCTCGACGCGCTCGAATCGCCGCTCGCGCGCGTGTCGACGGGGGCGAACCGGAAAGATTGCGCGACAAATCCGCTGCTGCGACTTTTCCTTTTGATCTCCTCTGAATCGGTTGTTCCAAAATAATTATAGTTGGCGGTGGGGAAGCCGCTGACGAATACGAAGGAGTCGGAAATATTGTAAAGGTTGTTCCACTGAATCTCTCCGGTACTGAGCCCCCCGCTGATAGCGGTGTCGGCGTTGGAAATATCGTTGGCATGGATGGTGTGGCCAAACCCCGGAGCTGATACCGCCAACCGGACGTTACGGATATTGTTTCGGACAATGCTGCCCGAGTTGCCGTTCAGATAAATCCCCCGCCAGGCCCCCCGAACGATGTTGTCCGCGATCAATATTCCGTTGGCGGACGACGACACCTGCCAGACCACGGTCGCCGCGCTCGTGCCGGTCACGTTTTCGGCGTAGCAGTTCCGAATCATTGCGTTGGCGCCGTCCACTTGGACGACCGCTTGGGAGAAATTGACGGCCGTGCAGTGCTCAACCGTGATGTTCGCGGCGCCGGATTTGCCGAACAATCCGTAGGCGGCGTTCCGGACGGTCACGTTGCGGATGATGAGCGGCTGGCCGGCGTTGGATTGGTTCGCCACGAGGATCTTGACACCGGTCGACGAATCCCGGCCGTCCACCACGAATCCTTCGATCCGCGCACTGCTGTCCACCGTGAACATCGCGCCCGTCAGGCCCGACGTCTCGCCGCTCCACGTCACGGTCGGGAACGTGTCCCCGCCGCCGCCGTTGTCGGTTCCGAACAGAGCCTTGCGCGAGATGAGGGTGAGACCGCTGTCGATCGAATAACCGGTGTCGGAAATGGAATAGCTGTCACGCATGGATTTGAACACGATGATGGTGTCGAATCCGTTCGACGGGTCGAGCGCGGACAGCGCGGAATCGAGCGACGGGAACGCCGCGATCGGGCTGTCCGCACTAGGCTGCGTGGCCTGGCCCGAGTCGCTCAGATAGACGGTCATCGATCCGAGATCGCAGAACGAGCCGCCGGGCGTCGCCTGGAAGCTGTCGGTGAAATAACTTTCGTTCGGGAAGGGCGTTGCGGCGTCAAAGGCGGTCAGGCGGTAGAAATACGTGACGCCGTTGGTCACCGCCTGGTCCACATAAGTGGTGTCGGCCGAGGGCCGCTCAGTCAAAAACGCGTTGCCTTTCCAGTCCCGCTCGGCCGGATTCGTCGTCCGGTAAATCCTGAATCCCGTATGCCCAGGCGCCGCCTCGCCCGCCTCGTTCACGGTCGGCGCGGTCCACCGGACCTTCACGGCCCCCGCGCAGATCGACGACGCCCAGAACGCGCCCGCTGTCTCGTACGGCGCAAGGCTGTCGCCGGACACGCTCGTGTCGACCGGCGCGAATCGCGGCTGGGTGTCGGCGGCGTATGCCAATCCCCCCTTGTCCAATCCATCCCACACGAGGCCAAAGAGTGTGCGTTTGGTCACGATATTGTCGTTCCAGTCGCCTTCATTCGTCGTGTCCATGTAATTTCGCCAGAAAAAGTTGGTCGCCACCTGGCCGTTGGCCAGGAATATCCCGTAACTGTCGGGCTTCAAGACATTGTTGCGAATAAACCGGTTGCCGCCCGGCGGATTGAGCGCTCCTTTGTCAATGTAGATGGCATAGCGGTCGCCATGCGACTCGTTCTGAATAAACGTGTTGGTGTCGGAATTCGCCAACACATAAAATCCGGCGGTCGTGTCGTTTTCCGCCGACAGATTGCGCGCGAGGGTGTTCTGCGTGCTCATGTCCAGCGTGAAGCCTTCGGTGTTGTACATCGCGATGTTGCCGGTCACCGCGTTGCCCGTGGCCGACGACAGATAGATGCCGCGGTAGTTGCCCATCATCGTGTTGCCGCTGATCGTGTTGTTCGAAGACCCGGTAACATAAATGCCCTGGACGCCGTTGGAAATGACGCTGTTGCCGCTGATGGTGTTGCCCGCGGCGTTGACCGAGATGCCGATCGTCCCGTTGGCCCTCACGGTATTGCCGCTGACCGTGTTGCCGGATGAAACGATCCTGATCCCGTTACCGGTGTTAGAGTCGACCACACAATTGCTGACCGTGTTGGTGTCAGAGCCCGCGCCAAGATAGACGCCGATGCTGCCGTTGCCGCTGATGCTGTCGCCGCTCACGATCGAATTCGTGACGGCGTCCAGAAATACTCCGTGATACCCGCCCGTCACGCCGATGTTTCTGATCACCATGCCGGTTTGCGTGTCCGCGTATATGCCGTAGAGTCCGGCCGTCGAGATCGCCCCTGGCGGGTCGATGACGCTGCGGTTCGAATCCACGCCCTCGATACAGATATAGTCGGTATCGATCACGACGGTCTCCGCGTACGTGTTGCGGTCGATCAGGACCGTGTCGAATTGCTGGGTGTCGGCCGGAATTGCCTGGAGGGCGCGGGTGATGGTCTTGAACGGATAGTTCGGATGCCCCGTGAACGTGTCGGCGCCGGTGTCCTTGTCGACGTACCACACCGGACCGCCCCAGTAGGGGACGGCGACGACCGCGACTTTCGTGTCCGTGAAAAACGACTGATTGACGACCGTGGACGCATCGAAGCTCGTCAGCTTGTAATAATAGGTGTTGCCGATGGCGACGTTCGTGTCCGTCCAGGTCGTGTCCGACGCGCCGGTGGTCTTGACAAGGAGAACGGAGTTGGCCCATTGGGTCGTGTCGACCGCGTTGAGAAGCCGGTATATTTTAGCGCCGGCGAATCCGCTCAGGCTCTGCGTGTCCTCGTCCGCCGTCGGAATCGCCCACGTCAGCGTCACCGACACGCCGCTCGAGGTGTCCACCGTCACGTTCTGCGGCTCCAGCGGCGCGCGGGTGTCCGCGCCGGCGGCGGTGTCGACGACGCCCAAGCGGTAGGGCCGGAAGGTCGACGCGGTGTCGACGAACTTCGCCGAGATCGTCACCTCGTCCGTCGTGCCGAACCAGTTGCGTTTCATCGTCTGCGTCAATCCCGCCTTGTTCAGCACGCTGCTCACGGCGTTGCCGGTGAGGTTGTTGTGGGCAAGGATGTTGTTGAAGGCCGCGCCGTTGATGAGGACGCCGGTGTCGTTGCCGGAGATGTCGTTCAGCCGGACGCCGTTGGTGTCGGAGGCGTCGATGTAAAGGCCGGCCTGGACGTTGGATTTGATCGCGTTGTTCCAAAACGTGTTGAGGTTGCTGGCGCTTGAAATCCAGACGCCGTATTCCCTGTTGCCGGTGATGACGGAGTTCCGGACGACGTTGTTTTTCGACCCGCCGGTCAGCAGGAAGCCGTCAAACACATTGGAGGTAGCGGCGTTGCCGGTGAGGGTGTTGCCGTTGGCGGCGGAAAGTTCAATACCGGCGCTGAAGTTTCCGGAGGCCGCGTTGTTCTGAAGGGTATTGCCGTGACTGCCGTCCACCACGATGCCGGTCAGGCCGTTCGAGTCGGCCGCGCAGCCCGTGACGGTGTTGGTGTCGGCGCCGTTAAGAAGATAAATGCCGTTGTTTCCGTTATCGCTCGCGCTGTCGCCGGATAGGGTCGAAAGATCGACGTTGCTGAACTTGATCCCGTCATACGCGCCGCGCACGGCGACGTTGCGGATGGTGACGCCGCTCCGGCCGGAGGCGTAAATGCCGTAGAGATCGGGCTGCGTTCTGGGACCCGGCGGATCGATCACGGTCGAGGCGGAGTCCTTGCCGATCAGATACAGATAGTCGATATTGATGCTCGCGACGGCGGTTTCGGTCGCCGTGGGATTGACGTGCGAGTCGTACAGCCCGGCGTCGACAAACACGCTGTCGCCGGAAGTCGAGAACTGCAGGGCGCGCGAGATCGTCCGGAGCGGTTTGCTCGCCGTGCCCTCGCCCGCCGACGTGTCCGACCCGGCCGCGTAGGTGAAACTGTCGCCGGAGGTCGAGCCGTCGTTCACGAACCAGCTCACGCGGCTCGAATGCACCGCGCTGTCGCCGGGCTGGGAGTCGGAGTAAAAGCTTTCGTTCTTGAGCGGCGCGGCGGTGTCGTAGGCCGTGACACGGTAGTAATACGCGCGCCCCAGAACCACGTTCGTGTCCTGAAACCGCGTCGTTGTGCTGATCGCCAGCGATATCCAGGACGACGTGTCTCTGATTCCGCTCCGGTAAATCCCGTACGCCAGCACGCCCGGAGACCCGCCCATACCCTCTTCATTGGTGTTCACCGCGCTCCATTCCAGCACGATCGACGTGTCGTTTGAGATGATCGCCACTGTGTCCGGAGATTCCGGCGCGGTCGTGTCGGCGCCGGCGGCGGTGTCGACCATGCCGAGACGGTAGGGTTGATACTGGATCCCGTTGGTGGCCGACGTATCGTAAATCCGGCGCTGAATGGTGACCGAGTCGGCCGATCCCCACCAGTTGCGGGTGAAATCGAACGCGAAGCTCGTGACATTCTTGACGCCCGAATCGGGCCGGGCGTCCGAGCCGCGGAGATTGTTTTTGGCGAAGAGATTCGAACGCGAGTTTCCCGTGAGGGACAAGGCCCAACCACCGTTCGAATCCACCTGATTCTGAATCATCCGGTTGGATTGCGCCCCAACGAAACGCGCGCCGTCCAGCGTGTTGCTGAAACTGAGATTGCCCGTCAGGATGTTGCTGTCCGAACTGCTCACGTCGAATCCGTACTGCGAATTTTTGATGACGGTATTGCCGCTGAACACGTTGCGGTCGCTGCCGGAGGTCAGCCGGAAGCCGCTCAAGGCGTTGTTCGAGACGGAATTGTTTAGAAAGGCGCACGTGTCGGCTGAGGACAGAAAGAATCCGTTCGCGTTGGACATGCTGGTGTTGTTGGACAGCGTATCGCTGTTCGATCCGTCCACGTCGAATCCGCCGGCGCTGTTGGACGTGGCGGTGTTGCCGGTAATGACGTTGCCGTTGCTGGAACCGTTCAGCCGGATGCCGTCATTGGAATTGCCGGTCACGGTGTTGCCGCTCAACGTGTTGAAACTGGAAGATGTCAGCGTGATTCCGTCGCCAGGCGTGTTGGAGGCGGCGGTGTTGGCGGAAAGAACGTTTGAATTCGACTGGGTCAGAACAATACCGTTGCCGTTGGATGCCGCGTAATTTCCGGAGATCGTGTTCCCGGCCGACGCGCTCAGTGAGATGCCGGTTCCCTGGTTGCTTTGGACGGTGTTGGACGAGAGGACATTCGTGTCCGAGCCGTTTTTAAGAATCATCCCCGCGCCGTCGGGGTAGGGGTCCCCGCCGAGCGTGGTCAACTCCACAGTGACGTTCTCGATGCGCGAGTTCGTGACGCCCGACCACTCGATGCCGATCAGACAAATTTGGACCCGCAGGTTCCGGATCAAGAGTCCCGTCTGCGTGTCGGCCTGAATGCCCCTCATACTGTCGCTCGCAAGATCGTCGTTGGGATTGATCACGGTTGCGCTCGAATCCTTGCCGATGAGACTCACCCGGTCGGTGTCGATCGTCAGCGTTTCGTTGTAGGTTCCGGAGTCGATGTAAATCGTGTCGCCGGCCGACACGAATTTCAGCGCGCGGCTGATTCTGAGGAACGGGCTCGACCTCTGCAAGCCCGTGTTCGTGTCGGCGCCGGCGGCGGTCGTGTAGGAGTCGCCGATGGTGAAGCTGTCGTTGACGTACCAGACGTTCGGCAGGGTCGTGTCGAGGCTGGGGACGACGCTCAAGGTGTCGGTGAAGACAGACTCGTTGAAGAATCCTCCGGTCAAGGTTTCGGATGCGGAGACGCGGTAGTAATAGGTGAGGCCGTCGGTCACGGCGAGGTCCACGTAATTCGTCTGGCCCGACGCCACGCTCGCCCGAAACGCGTTTCTCCAGTCGCTCGTGTCCGGCGTCGAGATCAGGCGATAGATGCGGTACTCGCCGAACGCGTCCGGCGTGCCGCCGTCCTCATCGAAGTCCGGCGTGTCCCACGAGACCGTGACCTGGCCGCCCGTGCCGCTGACGCCGTTCAGCGCGAACGTGTCGGGCTTGCCGGGCGCGGTGGTGTCGGACTCGTCGGCGCTGGTATCCGGAGGCGTGGTGAGGTGCGGGAAAATCTTCACGGATCCGTCGGCAGCCATTTTCGACAGGATCGCGTTCATGTCGCGGATGCCCCACCAGTTGCGGCGCGCGTCGAAGTTCGGCGAGGAGCCCATGTCCAGCAGCGTCGAGCCGATGTTGACGAGACTGTTTTTGGCGAACGTATCGGCGCCCGCGCCCAATAGCCAGACGCCGGTGTCGGAATTATAAATCTGGTTGTGGTAAATGTGGTTCTGTCCGCCCGTCGAGACGAATTCTGTCGCCATGTTGGCGTCGCGCACGATGTTGTCGCGGACGACGTTGCGGGCGGTGGAAGTCTTGAGCTTGATCCCGTGGCCGTGGCCGGTCGGGTGCTTCTGCCGCTCGACGGTGTTTCTGTAGATGAGGTTGTTCTGGCTTCCGTTATCGAAGTGGATGCCGTCGCGGACGATGTCCGCAATGTGATTGTATTTCACCGTCGTGTAATGCGCGCTGTCGCCGACAATACCGTTGTAAACGTTCCGGATCTCCATATTCCGCACGAATGCGCCGGAACAGGAATTCGGCAGAAACACGCCGTTATGTTCCAGCGCGTTCGCCAGTACGCCTGCGACGCTCGTGCGGGTCGAGTCGATGCCGTCGAGGAACAGGCCCTCGACGATCGTGTTGGTCCACACCTTGAGAATCGTTCCCGTATCGAAGGCGACGCGCGGCAGAGTGTCGAATACCGGATCGGTCCCGATGATTCGCTTCACCGCGATGATCTTCACGCCCGTGTCGTTCGTCAGGTCCAGTTGCTGGAAATAGGAATCGCCGCCGGGCCGGGCGAAAACCACGATCGTGTCCCAGCCGTTGTCCGGGCGGACCGCCGACAGCGCCTCGTTGATGTTGCGGAAGGCCTTCGTCGTGTCGTACGCGCCGGGGTTGGTCGAATCGCCGAAGGACGAGACGTACACAAGCGCCGCGCCGGTGTCGAACCAGGCCGGCGTCACCGATTTCGTGTCGGTGAAGAAACTTTCGTTCTCAAACGGGGTGAGGCCGTCCAGGGCGCTGAGCCGGTAGTAGTACTTCGTGCCGTTGGTCAGGCCCGTATCGACAAATGAATTCTTTCCGGCCGGCACATCCTTGATCAGCGCGGAATCCCAGTGGGTCGTATCCGGAACGGCCAGCCGGAAAATGCCGACGCTCGTGAACCCCGACAGCGACGCCGAATCCTCATCCTGCGTCGGCGTGTCCCACGTGATGAGCGCGGTCTCGCTGCCAGCGTGGATCACGATCGACGTGTCGAACACGTAGGGCGCGCGGGTGTCGGCGCCGGCCGCGGTGTCGACCGGGGCGAGGCGGTAGGGCTTGAAGGCCGACGCGGTGTCGTAGAATTTCGCCGAGATCAGGGTCTCCTGCGTCGTGCCCCACCAGTTGCGGTTGAAGGTCTGAGCGGCGGAGGCCGGGCTGAATACGTTGTAGACGGTGTTGTTGGCCACGTTGTTCCGGGTGAAGACGTTTCCGGCGCCGGAATTCTGGATCCAGATGCCGGTGTCGTTCGACCGGAATTCGTTCTGGTAGACAATGTTCGAGTTGGACGCCACCAGGCCGAATCCGGACTGGGTGTTGGAATCCGAGAGGTTGTTGCGGACGAGGTTCCCGTGGGAATTGATTTCGATATAAATTCCGTGCTTGTTGCGGCGGGCGATGTTCCGGGTGATGACGTTATTGCGGGAACTGGAATTCAAATGAATCCCCTGGGAATTTTCCTCGGCGATGTTGTTGTCGATCGTGTTGTTGAAACAGTTGGTCACCATGTACAGGCCCTGGTTGAGGTTCGAGATCAGAAGGTTGTTGGAGATCGTATTGGAGTCACAGCCGTTCTGGAGATAAATGCCGCGGCCGACGTGGTCGCTGAGGCTGTCGCCGGTGATCGTGGAGGCGGTGACATTGAAAAAGCGTATCCCCTCGGTGGCGCCGGTGACGCCGAGATTCTTGATGAGAAGCCCCGTCTGCGTATCCGCATAGATGCCGTTGCCCGACGCGGGATCGATCACCGTCGCGTTGGAGTCCTTGCCGATCAGGCTGACGGAATCGACGTCGATGACGACCGTCTCGGCATAGACGCCGCGGTCGATGAAAATCGTGTCGCCCGGCGTCACGAATTGAAGCGCCTTCGTGATCGTCCGCAGGGGCTGCTGCTTCGTTCCCTTCCCGCTCGCGTCCGATCCCGCCGCCGCGGCCCAGGAGTCGCCCGAGGTCGAATCGTCGTTGACATAGATTTCGACGGCCGCGCTCAGGACCGCGCTGTCGGAGGGCTGGGAGTCCGAAAAGAACGACTCGTTCTCGAACGGCGATGCCGTGTCAAACGCCGTCACCCGGTAATAGTACTTGCGGCCCAGCACGACATCCGTATCCTGATACCGGATGCCGGTCGCCTGACCCACCTTCATCCACGACGACGTGTCTTTCACCTCGCTGCGGTAGACCCGGTAGCCCGACAGCGCGACGTTGCCGCCGTTGACCTCCTCCAACGCCGCCACCGCGCTCCACTCGAGGATGATCGACGTGTCGGACGGCGCGCTGAGGATCGCCACCGTGTCCGGCGCCTTGGGCGCGGTCGTGTCGGCGCCGGCGGCGGTGTCGACGGCGCCGAGGCGGTAGGGCTGCCAGGCCGAAGCGGTGTCGCCGAGTTTGGCCTTGATCGTCACCGAATCGGCGGAGCCGAACCAGTTGCGGCGCAGGGTCTGGGCGACGTCGGTCTGGTTGTAAATATTCTTGACGTTGTTGTTCGCGATATTGTTTTTGGCGATCAGGTTGTTCGTCGCGGCGTCCGATATCCAGATGCCGGAATCGTTGGCGGCGATGTCGTTCTGCAAGACCACGATCGACTCGGCGTTCTCCAGCCGGAGGCCGGCCTGGGTGTTGGACCGGATGAGATTGTTGCTGACCGTCAGGTCGGTGCTCGCCGAAATATACACGCCGAACTGCCCGTTCGACCGGGCGATGTTGCCGGTGATGAGAAGTCCGGTGTCCCCGCCGGTAGCGTCAATGCCGCTGGCGAGGTTCGATTGAACGGTGTTGCCCTGGATGAGGATGGAGACGCCGGCGTTGATGAAGATGCCGTCCTGGGTGTTCAAGTTGGCGGTGTTGTTGAGGATCGTGTCGAGCGCCGATCCGTCCACGAGAATGCCGCCGACGGAGGAGTTCGCGTTGGCCGAGTTGTTGCTGACGGTGTTCAGGTTGGACCCCATGTGGAGATAAATGCCGTTGACGTTCGAATCGGCGATGTTGTTCGTGATCATGTTGTTGTGGCTGGTTTGGAGGTAGATGGCGGTGGAGTTCGAGTCCATGGTGTTCCCGCTGATGGTGTTGGAGTCCGCCGGATTCAGATGAACGCCGTGGGTGGCATTCTGACGCGCGCCATTATTGCTGACGGTGTTCCCGGCGGAGTTCCCGGACAGCAGAATCCCGGCGGCGCCGTTCAGATTCACGCTGTTGTTGCTGATCGCGCACCCGGCGCCGGCCTCGATCTCCAAGCCGTCGCTGGTGTTCGACCAGACCGCGTTGCCGGTGAGGGTGTTCGTGTCGGACCCATTGATCAGATAGACGCCGCGGTTGCCGTTCGAGCTGAAACTGTCGCCGCTCAAGGTGGCCCGGTCGACGTTGATGAAATAGAGGCCGCGGTTGGCGCCGGTCACGCCAAGCGTCTTGATCAACAGCCCGGTCTGGGTGTCGGCGTAAATGCCGTAGAGGCCGCTGACCGTCTTCGCCCCCGGCGGGTCAATCACGGTCGACGCCGAGTCTTTGCCCACGAGCGTGATCGAGTCCTTGTCGATGTTGACGCCCGCCGTCTCGGCGCCGTTGACGGTCACGTACGAGTCATACAATCCAGCGTCAATCCAAATCGTGTCCCCCGCCGTCGCAAACCGCATCGACATCGGGATCGTCCGGAACGGTTTGGCCGCCGTGCCCAGCCCCCACGAGGTGTCGCTCCCCGTCCCGCTTGTGTACACATCGCCCGTTACGCTCGTGTCGTTCACGTACCAGTTCACCTGCGAAGCGAACATCGCCGTATCCCCCGGCTGAGAGTCGCTGTAGAAACTCTCGTTCACCGTCGTCGATGTGTCATACGACGTCACGCGGTAGTAGTACGTCAGCCCAAGCACGACATCCGTGTCCTGATACCTGATCCCGCTCGTCACCTGCGCCACCTGTATCCACGACGACGTGTCTTTCGTCCGACTGCGGTAGACCTTGTACCCGCCAAGCGCGATGTTGCCGCCGTTCGACTCCTCAAGCGCCCCGACAGCCGCCCACTCGAGGATGACGGACGTGTCGCTCGGCAAGCCGCCAATCACCGCCACCGAATCCGGCGCGCGCGGCGACGTCGTGTCCGCGCCCGAGGTCGTGTCCACCGCGCCGAGCCGGAACGGTATGTAAGAATCAACCGATGAGGTAAACTTTGCCTTGATGGCAGCCGAATCCGTCGTGCCATACCAATTGCGGAGAGCATTTTGATTGTTGCCGGTGTTGTTGTCGACAAATGCCCTGGCGCTTGAGATGATATTATTCTTCGTAACCTCATTTCCCCGGATGGTTCCGCCTCCCGTGATATAAACGCCGGTATCCCCTCCCACGATTTCATTGGCATAAACAACATTGCTGTCTCCCACCAAAGCCACACCCGCATTGATATTCGACCTTATTTGATTGAACGAGATTGTGTTCATCGGACTGCCGTTGTTCAACACGATACCGTAACCGTTTGCATTGACGATGTTATTCGTTACGGTGTTGACCAACGGCCCGAAAATAAACACGATGCCGTATTCGGCGTTTGCATTCGCCGTGTTTCCGCTGATGGTGTTTTGGGTACTGTAGTATCCCAACTCGATGCCATACATCCCGTTGGAATTGCATGTGTTGTTGCTGACAATTGTATTTGTGCATCGGCTCATGGAGAGGCCGACCTGCCAATTCGAGTTGAACGTATTTGAACTTATCGTGTTGCCGTAAGGTTTCCCAAGTATCAAGTCGCATCCGGTTCGATTGAAACTGGCAATACTGTTGACCACCGTATTGGTATCGGAACCGTTCACCAGGTCAATGCCGGTGCCGTCACAGTATGTGAAACTGCTGTTGTTGATCGTCGAACGATCGACCGAATTGAGATAAACGCCGTAGTAGGCGCCGGTCACACCGATATTTCTAATCGACAGATTCACCTGCGAATCGGCAAAGATTCCGTAGATCACCTGATCGGAGGAGTCGCCCGGAGGGTCGATGACGGTCGAAGCAGAATCCTTGCCGATCAGAGTAATCGAATCCTTGTCAATATGGACCCCGGCGGAATCATTTCCGGAGATGTAGACATACGAGTCATAGATCCCCGCGTCGACGTAGATGGTGTCGCCCGTGTCCGCGTACTGCATGGCCTTCGGGATGCTGGCAAACGGCCGCGCCGCCGTCCCCAGCCCCCACGACGTGTCGCTTCCCGTCCCGCTCGTGTACACATCGCCCGCTGCGCTCGTGTCATTCACGTACCAGTTCACCACGGGCGATGTCGCTCCGATGCTCGACACTTGCGAGTCGGAATAGAAACTCTCGTTGGCATAAGGCGACGCCGTGTCGAACGCCGTCACGCGGTAGTAGAACGTCGCGGCGCCCGTCGCGCTCGTGTCCTGATACCGAATGGAACCTGCCGCCACCGTTCCCATCAATGTCCACGACGACGTGTCCGCGATGGTGCTGCGGTAGACTTTGTATCCCGACAGCGCCGTGCCGCCTGCCATCGTCTCCTCGTTGGTCGTTACCGCCGCCCACTCCAGGATGATGGACGTGTCATTGTTCAGAACCGCGACCGTATCCGGCGCGTCCGGCGCAGTCGTGTCGGCGCCCGCCGTGGTGTCTACCGCGCCGAGGCGGAACGGCGTGTATCCGATGCGGTTGACGTAGCCCGTGTCGAACATTTTGCGTCCGATGGCCACCGTGTCCGCCGTGTTCCACCAGTTGCGCGCGAAATCGAAAGTTTTGCCGGTCCAGTTGTACACCCCGCTGTCGGGATTCGTCGCCGACGTCACGATGTTGTTCTTCTGCACAGTGTCCGACGACGATGTGCCGGTGATAAAGATCTGATACCGCGTATTCAGCCGCACGTCGTTTAGACTCACCGTGTTGTTCGAAGAAGAACTTAGATAGATTCCATAGTATGCGTTCGAACTGAGCGTGTTGTTCGTGATCATGTTGTTGCTCGAACTCGTAGTCAAATACAGGCCGACGCTGCTATTCGACGTGATCGCGTTGTTCGTCACCGTGTTGTTCGAACCCCCGGTCAGATTGATGCCGGTGACGCCTGAAGGGATCGTGTTGTTCGATATCGTGGCGCCGCCCGAGCCGTTAGCCAGTTGGATTCCGACGCTTCCGTTCGAAGTGAGCGTGTTGTTCGTCACCGTGCTGCCGTTCGCACCCCCGTTCAGCATGATGCCGTAGAGGTTCGAAGCGACCGTATTGTTCGTCACCGTGTTGCTGTTCGAAGACGAAAACACATCGATGCCGCTGTTTGTATTCGACACCGCCGTGCTGTTTTTGACTGTGTTGGTGTCGGACCGGAAGTACAGGTAGATGCCGTCGTTGCCGCAGGAACTTGCGCTGTCGCCGTCGATGGTCGAGTAGTCCACGTTATAGAAATGAATCCCGTTATACGCCCCCGTCACGCCGATGTTGCGGATGAACAGATTGATCTGCGTGTCGGCGTAGATGCCGTACAGACCGGACTGCGTCTTGGGCCCGGGCGGATTGATGACCGTCGCGCCCGAGTCCTTGCCGACGAGCGTGATGGAGTCCTTGGTGATGTTGACGCCCGCCGTTTCCGTGCCGTTCACCGTCACGTACGAGTCATACAGTCCCGCGTCGATGTAGATGGTGTCGCCGATGGCCGCGGAATCGATGGCGCTCTGAATGCAGCGAAACGGCTCGGCGGCGGTGCCGGGCTGGGTGTCTTCGCCGTTGGACGACGTGTAGACGTCGCCGGCGGCGCTGGTGTCGTTCACGTACCAGTTGGCGGCCTCGGCTCTCGAAGTTAAAAGTGAAAAGCTAAAAGTCAACAGCGATAAAGGCAGGATGAGCGGCAAGCGGACCAGAAAGGAGGAAAAGGGGACGGATACTAACTTTTTAACATTTCGCATCAGAGCACCGTCTGGATGTCCGGGAAAGGGGTCAAGCATTAAGTTATTGAAGTTATTGTTCCAGCGAGGAAGGGATTTCATAGGGCTGCGGTGCCAGCCCCTAAGTTATTGAAGTTATTGGATGCGGCCGACGGGATGGTATTCATCGCAGAGATTCCAGATCGACGCCGGAGGCAAGCTGAATAACAGCCGAAACGGTCTTCCCCAGTTTTTCGGCGATGTCGGTTGTTGAAATGCCCTCGCGGCGGGACAGCGCGCAGAAAAGAGCGCGTGCTTTAGAGACCTTCCGCACACGGCCTCCGGCCAGCACGACCCCGCGCCCGACGCCGCAACGTTCCTCGACCTCACGCCAGATATGCTCCACGTCGATGTCCCGCGGGCGCCGGGCGAGCCGGCGGCGCTCCGCGCGGCGCTCAACCAGCAATTCGACCTTTTTCCGAAAATCCTCCGGCCCGGTCATCCAGAGATTACGAGCGGGATGCGAATCCGGGACCCGATCATCATCACAGTGTTCCCGGTACGGCGTCTCCCGCAAAAGCTTGGCGTAGGCGCCGATGCCTCCGGACAATTCGAGGATGAACTCAGAGCAAACCGGGATGTCCGTCGTTCCGCCGAAAAATGCCCTCACACTGCTCCAGCGATAGTCCCTGACGTCCTCGACCATTCCGGCGTCACGGGGATTAACATGAATGTAGCACGAGCAGATAACCGCATGCTCATCCCGCTCTACAGGCTCCGGCCTGTGCCGTTCTCCGAATACGTGCCCGGTTCGGCCCATGCTGAGGTTCCAAAAGCGGGCGTATCCGCCTTGCAGACGTTCCATCGCGTGCGGCAGGCCGACGCCCGTCACATCTTGAATGAGCAGATGTACGTGATTGGTCATGAGACAGTACGTCAATACCCTGATTTTATATGTCGGAAAAATGTCGTTCAACCGCCTGATATATTCGAGTTTGAATTCGTCGGTCTGAAAAATATTCTGCCTGTTATTCCCCCGCGCGGTCACATGGTAAAGTCCTTCCGGCACGTGAATTCTCGGCGCCCTCATCGACTTATCCCCATCCGCGCACCTGAAAAACTTAAATAACTTAGGGGCTGGCACCATTCGGGGGGCTGGCACCATTCGGATGGGGACAGACCGGCAACGGCGACCGGGCGATCTCCATCGGTCCGGCGTACACCCCGCGCAGTCAATCCCCTCCGGCGCCCCCTCTTGAAGCCGGCCATACGGACTACTCCTTCACCCCATCCACGGATCGATGAAACCTGATTCATGTTCTCTAATAGCAGGGGATTGTCAACGGGAAACTCGGGGCCGGGCGAAGAGGGGAGGAGAAGAAACTCAATTGCGGTTGAACACCACATCCGCGAAGTTGCGGAGGTACCGTTCGTCGCTGAGGGCGTCGTCGGGGAAGGGCACGCGCGATTTGAAGTGTGCAGCGAGCGATGCAAAGACCGCCAGGCGTGCGGCCGGGTCGAGGTCGTCGCGGCTGAGGACGGCGCCGAGCAGAAGGCCCGCTTCCTCCGGGACGATCCTCGATCTTGCCATGTACACGAGGTGCGGATGGTCGAGAAACGAGTTGTACCGGTCGCCCAGGAGCGCCGACACGTCCGGCCGGGCCCGGCGCGCCTCGCGGACGACGACCGTGCCGGCGAGCATGTCGCCGAGGCGCTGCCGGCGCGGGCTGAAAAACGAGACGATGCCGCCCAGAAGGTACGCGACCGGCAGCGCGTCGACCGCGCGCATGAGATTGCGGAGAACGACCTGTTCGAGGCGGAGCTTGAAGCCCTGCGCGTCCATGACGCGGAGGCCCAGGATTTTTTTCCCGACCGACTGTCCCTGCAGATACCATTCCGTCGCGATGTAATAGCCCCACATAACGAGAAAAAACACGAGGAACTGCACGGCCGTCCCGACGTCGCGCCAGATCAGATCGAGCGCCGTCGTGAACCGGTTCGCGAAATAATACAGGCCGTAAATGCACAGCCCGTCGAGGAGCAGAGAATACAACCGGAGGACGGGGCCGGCCAGTTCATACGTGAAGGAGATGCCTTCGGGCGTTTCGATTTCGAGAGCCGCCGGCGCGCTCATCGCCGGCCGGCGAGGGTCAGGTACGACACGAGCGCGGCGAACTCGACGACCCCGATCGAGATTTTGGTCGCGTAGGTCAGGACGGGTTCGTGGGTCTGGGAGAGGAAGGATTCGACGAATCCGGCCCACACGAGCATCGCGCAGATGCCGCCGATCAGCAGGATCAAGTCGGGTCCCTGCCGGCGCAGCCGGTCGAGCCGGGCCAGGCGCGGGTCGCGTTCGAGGATGCAGCGCGCGATCAGAAAGCCGGCCTGGCCGGCGATCAGGATCGCCGGAATTTCAATCGATCCGTGCGGCAGGAGCCACCCGAGGAGAAAGCGGCCGACGCCCGCCGACAGGTAATCCGCCGCGACCGCGCCGAGGATCACGCCGTTGTAAAACAGGATGCACAGCGTTCCGACCCCGAACGTGAATCCGAGCGCGAGCGCGAACACGGAGACCTTGATGTTGTGCGTCATCAGAAACGTCGAAAAAGCCGCGTGCCGGCCCAGGGGATATCGCGCATCCACGGACCGCTCTTCCGCCGCCACCCGGTCCTCCGGGCGGCCCTGCAGATGCCCGAAGCCGATAAGCGCCGACTTGGCCGGCGGATCGAGGACGACGGCGAGACCGCCAAAGGCGGCGCCCGCCAGCGTCACGGCCGCGGACAGATAAAACATCCGGACGTGCCGCCGGAAGGCCTGGGGGAACCCCGTCCAGAGGCGCCGCCACCCCCGCTCCTGCCGCGCGCGCCGGACCTGGTACATCTGCGTGAACGCGCGCGAGACCAGAGATTCGAGATAGGAAACCAGATCAGGGTCGGTCGAAAACGTCTGGAGCCGGTTCAGGTCCGACGAGACCGTGCGGTAGAGCAGATTAAACCGCTCGGTTTCCTTCAAGCTGAGATGCGCGATCCCGCCGGCGCGCGCGCGGTCCAGAAAGTCCTCGAGCTGCCGCCAGTCGAATTCGCGCGACTGGATGAACCGTTTGAGGTCGATAATCATCTCTTAGATGAGCTGCCGTTCTTTGACGCGCAGATACGCGTTGAGGGTATCGGCACAGATTCTCGAGGGGTCCGTGACGAGGAGGTCGACACCGAGCTGTTTGAGGTCGCGACGGATCCGGTCGATCTGCGTCAATCCCATCTGTCCCGCGAGACGTGCGTAGATTTCGCGCGCGTCGCCGGCCGGCGCCTCCTCAAAGAGGGGCCGGGCCCAGGCCGGCCGGAAGTGGATCGCCGCGCACAGGTGCTTGGGGCCGAGGACCCGCAGGTTCTGCCGAAAGATCGCGCCGTGCGCAGGGTCGCTGAGGTCGGTGAAGAAAATGAGGAATGACCGCCGCCGGACCATCCGCCGGATGAAGACCATCAGTTCCTCATAGGCCGGCGTCACGGCCGACGCCTCAAGGCCCGACACTCGCTCCCGCAGGCGTTTGAGATGCGCCGTGCCGCGCGCGGCCGGGACAAATCCGTTGACGCGGTCGGAAAAATCGATGAGGCCGAACAGGTCGCCCTCGCGCTCGCAGCGGATCGCCAGGTGCAGCGCGGTTTCGGCCACATAGTCCAGACTGGACTTGTCGCCGTGCCGGACCCTGCCCAGCCTCGACGTGTCGACCGCCGCGTAAATCGTCTGCGTCCGCTCGATCCTGTAGAGCTTGGTGACGGGCCGGTCCAGCCGCGCCGTCGCCTTCCAGTGGATGTCCTGGTACGGATCGCCCGGCACATAATCGCGGAGCTGGTCGAACTCGCGCCCCTTGCCCGCCAGGTTCGCCCGGCGCGGCCCGGAGACGCTTCGGAGCATTCGGGACGAGTAGAGCGCCGCCGCCATGCGGCCGATGTCCGGATACACCGTGACCCGCGCGCCGACCGTCGCCTTCCACCGCGCCCGCATGAGCCGCCAGGGCATGTCGGCCTCGAAGTAGATGTCGGACACGAGCGCCTTGCCGCGATCCACCGGCGTCACGTCAAATTCCAAGCGCGTCTCCGAGCCGGCCGGGAGCGTGACCGTCCGGATGGGATCATGCACGCCCAAGCGCGCGTCGGCGGCGAGACCCGCGCGCAGAAAGAGCGGGCGGGGGCCGGAATTTCTGATCAGGATCGCGAGCTTGTCCGGCCGGCACTGGAAAAAGCGCTGGTCGGGCGCCACCGCTCCAACGAACCGCGCCGGATTGGTTCGAAGCCATCCGTCGATCCACGCCGCAACGGCCAGCGCCGCCGCGCCCGCATACACGAGGACTTCGGCCCACGCCCCATGCGGCATGAGGAGCGCGAACGGCCCGAGGAGAAGGCCCAGCCGGAGAAGGCGGGGGGCGGGGAGGCGGCTCACCTGGGCACCGGACACGATTTGAGGATCTGGTCGAGGACGTCCGGGACCGTGAGGCCGTCGATTTCGTATTCGGGCCGAAGGACAATTCGGTGTTCGAGCGCGGGCCGGAACATCGACTGGATGTCGTCCGGCGTGACGAAGTCCCGGTCTCTCAGCGCCGCCGTCGCCTTGCTCGCATACAGGATCGACAGCGCCGCGCGGGGACTGGCGCCCAGCAGGATCGAGGGCGCCTTGCGGGTCGACGTGACGAGGCTGGTGATGTACTGGACAAGTTCCGGCGTGATGCCGATCGATTTCAGTCCGGCCTTGACCTGCTCCAGCCGCCCCTCGTCCATGACCGGCGCCGGAATCAGCCCGGCGATGTCGCGGTCCGGCTCGCGGCCCTGGTCCGCCAGATGGAGCAGTTCGGATTCCCGGTCGGAATCGGGATAGCTCATGGTGACCTTCATCAGAAACCGGTCTCTCTGCGCCTCGGGCAGCGGATACGTGCCTTCGAATTCGATCGGATTTTGCGTCGCGAAGACGGTGAAGTTCCGCGAGAGCTCGTGGGTCACGCCGTCGATCGATACCTGCCGTTCCTGCATGGCCTGCAGGAGCGCCGCCTGGGTCTTGGCCTGCGCGCGGTTGATCTCGTCGGCGAGGAGGAACGTCGAAAAGACGGGGCCTCGGACGAGATCGAACTCGCGCGTTTTCAGATTGAACACGCTGGTCCCTGTGATGTCGGACGGCATCAGGTCCGGCGTGAACTGGATGCGGTTGGAGGCGGCGCCGAACGCCCGGGCGATCGCCCGCACCAGAAGGGTCTTGCCGACGCCCGGCACGCCTTCGATGAGGGCGTGGCCGCCGCTGAAAATCGTGATCAGACACATCTCGATGGCGGTCTCCTGGCCGATCACCACCCGCGAAACGGCCTCGCGGGCCTCGCGGATGGCGCCTTTCACCGCCTGCGCTTGTTCTTCAGAGGACATGTCGTCTCCTTTCCTGAACGATGTTGTAAATGCGATTGTATGTATCACAAGTCTCGCGCTCCGCACGGCCCCCCGGAGCGCCTTCGGACGCCGCCCTCAGAGCCTGCCGGACCTCCGGGACGGCGGGGTCGTCTGGGTGACGGCGCGCCGCGATCCAGCGATCGACGCAAACCGTGAGAAGTTCCCCGCGGGAAACCGTCTGCGTGAGGAGGTTGACGAATCCCTCGTGCGTGTCCTGGACCAGCCGGTGAGTCGGGCCAGTCGGCGGCGCCGGCATGAACGGCGGCACGGCCGACCAGAGGTACAAGAGCACCATCGCGGCGAGAAAAATCAAAAACGGCCGAAGCCTGTACTTGCCGAACAGCGCCGTCACGCCCGTTCGCTGGATCTTCCCGTGATGGTATTCGTCGATCGACGCGCGCTTCCGGTCGCGCATGATCCACGACACCAGCCCGACCGGCCGGTGCCGGAACAGGCCTTCGTTCGACAAAAGATAGGGCTCCGAACACGCGATCAGCTCGCCCCTCCCAACGCGCGCGCGCATCAGGACCGGGAACGTGTCCGACGCGAGGAGCGCGTCCGCCTGCGGCCAGAATCCCGAAAGGCGCCGCAGGCCCGGACTCCACATCGGCGTGTCGGCCGCGATCGCGCGCAGCGCTCCGATCGGCCGGACGGGCTTCATGATCGGTCCCGTGTCGACTTCGGAATTCCATCTCACATAGATCCTGTAATCCGCCATGAGGGAGTTGTCGCCATCCGCGGTGACCACGACGCGGCCGCCGTCGAGCAGAAACGCGCGGATGCGGGCAAGCTCCTCGGGGTCGAAATTCGAAAATCCCCACACGCGCGGCGACAGATAAAAAATCACCGTCTGGCCAGCGTCGGAGACGCCCTCCGGATCCAGCGGCGCCGTCAGCGTCTCCACCGATACGCCGCCGGATTCCAACGTTTCCCGCAGCGCCGAAGATCCCAGCGGGTCCGCGAGGAAGCTCGAGTAGGGCGGATAGACGTCGCCCGTGGAGAATTTGGCGGTCATGAGATGGACCGCGCCGGCGGCTGTCCCTGCGAGGACCAGCGCGACCAGCGCGGCGGACGCCCTGCTACGCCGCACGGCCCGCACCCCCTTCCAAGACCGCCCGGGTCATGCCCCTGAACGACTCGAACGATTCCAGCGTGACGGGCCGGCCGCCGTACCAGACGCGTTCGAAGCGCAGGACCATTTCCGAAAAGGCGCCGGCCGGCGTCGGAGACGCCGGCACTTGGGGCGCCGGAGGCGCTGACCCGGCCCGCTCGGCCGCCGAAACGCCTCGCAGGCTGAATTCCCTCACATAGGCGAGGTTGGTCTTGTGCGGCTCAAACCGGATCAGGCCGAGTTCGTTGAGTTTCGACAGCGTCGCGAGAAACACGGCGCGGAGCGCCAGCGGAAGCCGGTTTTCCCTCAGCATCGACTCCGCCATCGCCATCCATTCGTCCAGGGCCAGTTGACGCGCGTCGATCCGGCTCGCTTCAAGGTCCGGCCCGGCGGCCGGCGGCGCGGTTGCGCGGACGAATTTTTTCCTCTGCCGGACGAGCAGGACGGCGAGTACGGCGGAGAGAACGAAAACGAACACGATGCCCGCCAGTTCCAGATAATAAGGGACTGCGGTCGGCGGGCTCGCCGGTCCCGACCGGTCGCGGAGGTTGAGGATCCACTCAAGAAGCCACCGGACGATTTTTTTCACCCCCCGGTTCAGCCACCGGACCGCCGCCTTGACGGGCCGGCCCAGCCACTCGAAGAGCGGCGCGAACAGGCCGTCCTTCCGGGCCGGTTCCGGCTCGTACGCCACGCGCCAGCGGTATTTGTCCGCGCGAAACACTTCGCTCATCGGGCCGCTGAAGTTGCGCGCGCCGGCCGGCGAATCCCCTGCGACCTGCTGCGATTCGTAGCGCACTCTTTGTTTGAGAAATTTGACAGTTTCCGGAGTCCAAGTGTCCGTCTGGAGCAGTTCGGGGATCCACCAAAGCTGCGCCGTGTCGGCGCGGCGGATTTCTTCAGCCCAGTATTTTTTCAAGAGCGGGACGTAGTAGTCCCGATGGCCCGCGCGGGTATCCTCCGGGCCGTCGAGAATCCGGCGGTCTCCAGCCGATGCGATCGAGGGAGCCATGACGAAAACAAGGACCGCCAGCGCCGCCAGCGCCAGCGCCCCACGCGCCGCTTTCACAGCCGACAGCCGCGCGAGGAGATCCGCGCCGCTTTTACGCGAGACGCTGCGGTAATGGAAAATCACGTACCCGAGTTTGACGATCGGGTCGACGGCGAGGTAGGTGAATCCGAGCGCCAGCATGAGAAAGGTCGAGTTGAGCGTCGAAACGGGTGACTCGGAAAAGACGGTGTCGATGTTGAACAGCGTCTTCAGCAGCGCCGGAAGGATTTGGAACAGGAACGCCAGATTCACGAAGATCACAAGATACAGGAGACTCGCCAGGCTCCAGAACCCATGTTGCGCCCATACGCCCTCCATCGACATCTTGTACGCGCGCTTCAGCGCCGGTTTCCAATCGGCGGTTTTTTCTCCGGCCAGCACGAACAGATGCTGGCACATCGCGCAGGTGACGCCGAACGTCACGAAGAGGAACGACGACAGAATCGATACCGGCAGCATGATCGACTGGACCGTACCGGCGACGACCGCCAGCCGGGCGATGCCCCCCGCGGACCACGCGGGCGGCGCGCCGGTAAGCTCGGCCACCGCCGACCGGCAGTAGATCGTCTGGCCGGCGGACTTGAGGCAGAAAAGTCCCGAGAGGACGAAGGCGCGCCTCGCGATCTCGCCGGGAATCACGAGGCCTTCCGAGAGGCTCGCGACGAATTCGATCGCGGCCAGCACGAACGGCGCTGTGAACAGATAATAGATCCACGCGGGGCCCAAGAGATGCCGGCGGAACATCTGGCCGGCTTCGCCCAGAACGCCCGCCGCGCCCAGCCGTTGGTCTAGGGAAGCCACGGCAGCTTGCCGGCGTGGTAGTCCGGCGGGATCCAGGAGAGAATCTGGCCGGCGAAATAGAATAGGGTGTAGACGCCGAAAAGCCCCGCCCCCAGCATCGCGAGGCGGGCCGGCCACTCCCAAAGGCCCGCGCGGCGATCCGCCGGAGACCGAACCGCATCCATGCATGACCGGCACAGGAGCTGATCATCGTGTTCGGTTACGCACTCCCGGCAATAATACCGCCGGCATCCCGGGCACAGCGCCGCCGCCGGGCGGTCCGGATGGAGTCGGCAGGACGACGCCGCAAGTTCCGTCATGCGCGCTCCTGCGGCTGATTTGGCGCGTCCGGCGCGTCCGGGTCGCGCCGCGAGATCGCGCGGGCGACCGCGGCGCCGCAGAGAAGCACGGCCAGCGCGAGATTACCCGAGAGCGGATGCATGACGCCGGCGTAGGCCGGATCGCGCGACATGCGAATCAGCACGTCCAGCTCGGAAATCCACGGCTTGGCCGCCTGCAGACTCTCCTTCAAGACGCCCTTGTAGTAAAAAAAGATCAGCGCCGCCATCGCCGCCGCGGCGGACAAACATCCGTACCAGCCGGCCGCTTTCGTCCACGGCGTCGACTCCGGAAGCTGGCGGAGCCGGAACATCACGAAGATCATGCCGGCCAGACTCAGGCAGAAGACAACGGGCGAGACCACAAAAATTTTCGGGAAGAAAAATCCGGCCGACATGATCACCAGGTTTGGAACCGCCATCATCCACAGCGTCGCGTACAGCCACACGTCGGCCGGTTTCGGAGGCGCGGCGCCACGCGCGCCGGCGGCCCGGGAACGCGGAGAGGGCGAAAAGCCGGCGAACGAGACCGGCGCGAACGGCTCATGGGCCGGCATCGGGTCCGGCCAGGCGCCCTGGGCCTGCAGGACGGCGGCGGCGAGCGCGTCCAGAATTTTCCGGACCCGCCGCAGTCTCGACACGTGCGATATTTTTTCGGCGGAATTCGCCGTGCGGATCTCGAAGGTCGCCCGCGGGCCTCGCCAGAATTCCCACGCCAGACCCAGCGCGCCGGCCCCGAGCGCCCACGGACTGGTGAACACGCCGATCAGGAACACGCCGCCCCACACGCAGGGTTCGACCAGATAAAACCGCGAGCGCACGGCCACGAGACTCACGATGTCCTTGAAAAAAAACCGCTTCACCGTCATCGTGTATCCCGTGGTCCGCAGGACGGCCACGTGGTCTTCGAACTGATACATCGAAATCGTCTGGAAAAATCCGCGAAACCACGCCGTTCGGTTCCGGCGCCTCAGAAGATACTCGGCCATCAGTCGCGGACCACCCGGCGGAGAATGAAATAGAACAGCCAGATCCATGCCGCGCAGAGGGCGAGGGCGAACAGGGCAGCCAGGTAAAACCGCCAGCGCAGGCGCGGCTGGATGCTCTGTCGCGGCGTGGACCAGTATTTGCAGATGTAGACGATCGTGAGAGGCGCGGTGATGATCGTGAACGGCCACAGGAGGAGCGGCAGGACGGACATGGCGAGCGCGACCGAATCGTGCCGCGTTTCGTGATGTTTCAGCGTCTGAATCCGCCCCTGGCTGTCCATCCGGCCGAAACAGGACGGGCAGTAGGTCCGGCCTTCCACGGAAAGTTCGCAGAGCGCGCAGAGGAACCGGCCGCACTGATCGCAGGCGGACACCGCCGGTTTCGCGTCGTGGTTGTAACAGACGGCCGCCGCGCCCGCGCCCGGCGGCGCGACTGACTCAGCGCCGGCGACCTCCGGCGCCGCAACCTGCGGGAACACCCGGCCGTGCAGCGGCGTTTCGCACGACACGCACGCGCCCTCGACAACGCCTCCGGCCCACACCGTTCCCCACGTCAGGGGCCTGTCGCAGCGCGGGCAGGTTACGGCCGGCACGAGTCAGACTCCGGCTGGATAATTATTTTTGAATGACGATCGTTCCGCAGATGCGGTCGTGGAGCGCGCGTTTTTGCGGGTCCCAGCCGGCCATCATGTATCCGAAGAGGAGGGTGAGGGCCGACAGGATTTCCGAGAAGGCCCGGCCGGCGGCCTTGGCGTAGCTGATGGGCGTGCCGTCGGCGTTGACGATCCTGGCGCCGATCATCATCTTGCCGGGCGTCGCGCCGTAGCGGCCGTTGAAAAAAATGGGATAGGAAAATCCGATGACCAGGCCGATCAGCATCTCGATGCCGACCACCGCGAAAGACTGGTTGCCTCCCGCCGCGACTCCCACCGCCACGCCGATGAGCATGCCGGCGACTTGGGTGATCAATCCGTCAACGAACTTGGCGACGAACCGGGTCCAGAAACCTTTGTACTGAAACCCGCCGGCCGCCGCCGACCCTTCCTGCAGACGCTTCAGATAGCCGGGTTTGCAGCCGCCGCAGACGGTCACCCCCTGGATCGCCACGACGTTGTCCGGCAAAAAGTTCTGTCCGCATTCCGCGCATACCGCCATTGCCCGCGCCTCCCCGGCTTTATGGTGAAATAAAACCCGATGGCATGACAGCAGACGGCGCCGTGGCTGTCAAGTTGGGACCCGCTACGAAACGTCCACTTCCTTGAACTCGGCCGAGCCGACGCCTTTGCGCGTCGGGTTGAGGTAAAAGCGCGACGCGCTCTGCGCCTTGTCGATCGAGAGTGTCTGGTCGACGATGATGAGGTGCGTGCCCGGATAGATTTTTTCGCGGACGCTGACGAATCCCGGTTTGGCGGCGCCCGCCTGCTCCTGGAGGGTCGTCTGTTCGGCGAGGAGCTTTTTCAATTCGGCGCCGTGGGTTTGCGCGGCGGCGATCATCTGTCGAAGCTGGGTTTCCTTGTCGAGGGGAATCTGCCGCATCCGGGCGCGCAGTTTGTTGAGGGCCTCGACCGCGTGGATGTTCTTTTCGAATTCGGCCCTGTGCTCGTCGATCAGCTTCTGCACTTCCGCAAGTCTCGCGCGGAGCGCGGGATCGAGGCCGATTTCAACCTGCGTTTCGACGGTGATCTCCGCGCCGATGGCCCGGGCCTCGATGCATCCGGCGGCCCGGATCTGGCCGCCGACGATACTCGCGTGTTTTCCGCCGCGCACGACGACGTGCTTGCCGGCGGTGACGTTGGCGTGCAGAATGATGTCGGCGACGATCACGCTGCCGCCGGCATGGACATTGGCGTTTTCGATGAACTTCGCGGTCACGTTGCCTTTGGCCGTCACATGAGTCTCCGGCGATCCGATGATCCCCCTTTCGACGACGACGTTGCGGCCGGCCTCCACGAAGGCCTTGGAGACGGACTGGACCACGACGTCGGCGGTGGCCTTGACTGTGAAGCCCTCGTGGATCGCGCCCTGGATGTTGATGGTTCCGTCGAAATCGATGTTGCCGACGTTGAAATCGACGTCGCCCTGGTGAACGAGGACGGCATCGACGGACAACACGGCGCCTTGAAGCGTCACGACGCCGGGTCCGGCGGCCGAAAAGCGCGCGCCGTCCTCCGAAACCGTCACGTTCGGTCCCGCGGACAGCGCCGCCGCCTGGCCGGGGTTGGCGGGGATTTCCGAGCCAAAGACATCGGCGCCGTTTTCGCCCGGCGTGGGCGGGCGGCGCGTGGTGAGAAGCTCGCCGGATGTGGCGAAGTTGAGGGAGGAGTACTCCCGGAAGTCGACGCGGCCCTTCTCGTCTTCCGAAACTTTTTCCTCGGACTTTTGAAGGAAATGATGTTCCAGGGTCCCGTTCTCGCCGGCGCGGGGCGGCCGGCCGCGCACGATCACGAGGGGGCCGCCGAAGTTTCCCGCCTGCAAGTAGGCGCGCACGGCGTCGCCGTCCACGGATTTGATCCCCAGCTCCGACGCGCGGCCCAGGACCGCGTCCGAATCGACCGCCTTGCCGCCCGGATCGGGCGGCACGACTTCAAGCGACGCCATCATCTTGTCGGGCGCCACGGTGACCTCAAACGTCCCGTCGCGCGGTACGCCTGACTTCGCGTCTTCGGCCTTCTGCTCCTCTGCCATGCGTGATCTCCCCGTCCAGTGATGGAAACTCTCCCCTTGAGACTTTTCGGCAGAACGTGCGTTGGATATTACAGCGCCGGAGAAGGCGGGAAAAGACGGCGACCGTGGATCAGCAGGAGAATTTCGACGCGGCGGGATACGAATCGGTACGGGGAAAATGATTTCGCGTGACTTACCAATATTTTCTATTTGTCATTTTCTATTGGCTATTTTCTATTTATCATTCGTCCTCGAACTGTTTTGATCGAAGTGGATATAATTCGAGCGAGCTGGTCGTTTTCATCAAGGATATCGTCAAGCAGGGTCTTCTTCATCAGGCCGCTTTTCGATATCATCTTCAGCCATATCATTGTTTCATTGAGTTCCTTCAATACGACGGACAATTTGTGAACAAAGTCAGCGTCGCTTTCGGCAGAGCGGGATTCTCCGTAATTGGGAGCGGGCGACGTTCCAGACCGCACTATCTGACGCGCAAGATGTTTGCCGGCCGGCGTTGGAGGAAGATGTCCGGACAGCTTGATGATTCTTACGCCAAAGTCGATAAGCCTCTCTTCAAGTTCATCCGCTTTCCGCTGATCCATCGATGACGAACTGTAATAGAAAATAGCAGATAAACAATGACAAATAGAAAATAGTTTTGTAAGAGGCTGTGGTCAGACGGTCAGCGCACCCTACGACGACATCCCTGTCAGCGGACGATCGCGAGCTTGTCGATGAGTTTGTTGCCGCTCGATTCGAGGATGTAGATGTAGACGCCCGAGCCGACTTTCTGGCCGTGCTTGTTGGTGGTGTCCCACTTGAGCGTCATGTTGAGGCCGGCCTTGCCGGGTTCGGCGAGTTCCCGGATGAGGCGGCCGGCGACGTCATATATCTTGAGTGTGACCGGCGCGTCGGCGGGCAGACTGTACTTGAAGGTCATCTGGCCGGTGGCGGCGTCCGGGCCCGGATTCGGGTAGACGAACGACTGTTCCTTGTCGAGCGCGGCCGCAAGGAAGGCGGCGAGATAGTCCGGCAACCCGACGGCCAGGGTCAGTTTGACCGACGAGGACAGCATGACGGCGGTGGAGGCCGCGCTCTTCATGTCGACCGGGCCCGACGGACCGCCGATGAGCACGGCGCCGAATTCGCCCGGCACGTTGCTCGCGTCCCACTTCAGCGTCACGGGGCCGGTCGGGCCTGTGACGACCACCGGCCACGCGGCCGCCGTTTTCACCGGCGCGCCGATGCTCGCCGCATAGTATTTCCCGGATTCTTCGGCCGGTGATTCCGGCGACGAGGGTTCGCCGATCCATACCTGCACGTCGCCCGCCATGCCCGGGGCCTTCCAGAGATCGTTCATGTCTTCGTCATTCCGCGCCGCGGGGGCAACGCCCACGAAGTTGTACTCGTCCCGCACCTGACTGTCGCCGGTGTAGGCCATGAGCTGGAGCCGCCAACTTGAAATATCCCCTCCCCCCTGCGAGTAGACGGGGGCCGATTGCTTGACCTTGGTCGACTGCGGCATGCGCTTGTTGCCGCCGTAATAGACGATGGTGCAGGCCGTGTTGATCTTGACCCAGTATCCGACCCACGGTTTGATCTGCAGAGAATCCTCGCCGGTGGACGTCAGGGACGCGAGATACTGCCCCGCGCTGTGATCCCGCCACTGGAGTTTGGTGTCGATGTACGTGGTGGTGCGCAATTGGGACAACGGGTACTGACACCCTGTTGCATCGGTTTCCACGTAGACGTCGTCAAGCCAGTTGATGAAGTGCGGGAACGGGTTGCCGATCATATTGGCGCCCGCGGTCATGATGGTTTTCGCGTAGCTGGCGGTGGACACCACGGGAGTCCCGAGAAGCCCGACGGACGTCGCCGACGTCGATTTGAACCAGTAGGCCTGGCCGGTGTCATATTTAGTGAACTCGCCGTTTGCCGAATTGTTCGGCGAGGCCTGGCCGGTAACCGATTTGTATCTATAAAAGGTCGCGTTCGAAGACGAGATGGTCGGATCGTTCGAATAGGACAGGCCCGTGCCGCTGTAAGACAACTGGCCAAGACCGGTGAGGGACTGGTCCGGCCGTTTGAAGGGCGAGAACATGACCCATGTGTTCGCCGGGACATCGCGCTTGTCGGTGTAGACCACGATTTGCGCCTGTCGGGAGCTCGCGCTCGTCGCCGTCACCACATAGATGCCGTTGCCGCTGCCGAGCGTCAGGGTGATCGACGACGTGAAGCCATTCGAGCCCGTCGTGGTGGACGACGTGGGAGACAACGTCGCGCCGCCGGCGGCGTTGGAGCCGTTATAATCGACGGTGTAGGACACGGTCGCGTTGGACACGGTGTCGCCGGTGGTGTCGTAGGCGGCGATCCTGAAGGTCATCGAGCCGCCCGCGCTCAGGATGTGGTGGTTGCCGGTGTCGAACACGAGCGAGTCGCCCGTCGTGCCGCCGCCTTCGATCGTGGCCGTCGCCGTGACCAGAATCAGGCGGGGGCTGTCCAGATAATTGACGCGGACCACGTCGCCCGGCCGGACGAAAAGCTTGCCGCTGGCGGCGGCGGAGTGCGAGCTGCTGACCAGCGAGATCGGGAAACTCTCGCGGAAGACGCTTGCGTTGGCGCTGAGTTCGCCAAGGGTCGCCGTTTCGTATTCGGCGTTGCCCTCGGAGTTGAACGTCACATTTTCAAGCCAGACCTGCACGCTGTCCACGGCGCCGGTGTTCGCATTCGGATCCGTGTCGTTCACTTCGATCACGATGCTGTCATGCCGGATGGCCTTGTAGGTCGTCGCGACCGATCCGCCCTTCGTCAGCATCTGCACCGTGCCGAACCGGACGTTCGTGTCGGACCGGAAAGAGCCGGTGGCCGAATAGGCGCTGTTGTTGGCCAGATCGTCGATGGTCCTGACGCGCCAATAGTATGTGTCGATGTACAAATTCGTGACCGTGTCGCTGGTCCGCGCGCCGTCGATCGTGTCAGAGAAGGTGAGGGACGTAAAGTTGGTGTTCTTGGACACTTCGAGGGCGAACGAATCGATCCCCACGCTGTCCGAGCCGGCTGTCCACGACACCACAACCTGCGACACGGTCGTCTCGTGGCCGTTGACCGGCAGCATCGTGTCCGGCCGCGGCGCGTGGGTGTCGACGACGAATCCACGCGCGGTCGAGTGCGCGCTGACGTTGCCGAGATCGTCAATTGCGCGGACGTGCCAGAAGTACGTGTCGTTGTAGAGAGGCGACGCGGTCCGGCTGGCGGTGGCGGCGTCGAAGGTGTCGTTGATGGCCATCATCGTGAAGTTGCTGTTCTTCGACAGCTCGATCGCGTAGCTGTCCAAGCCTACGCTGTCGGAAACCGCAGTCCATGAGAGCACGATAGAGGTGTTCGTGGTCTCATGCGCGTCGGCCGGCTGGCTGAGCGTTGTGACGTTGACGAGAGTGTCGACGACGAATCCCCGCGTGGCCGAATTGGGGCCGACATTGGCCAGATCGTCGATCGCGCGGACACGCCAGAAATAGGTGTCGTTATACGTGCCCGTGATGTAATCGGTGGTCGCCGTGCCGTCGACGGTGTCGGCGAAGACGGTCGTGGCGAACGACGTGCCTTTGGACGCCTCGACCACGAATGAATCGATCCCCACGCTGTCGTCCAGGATGGCCCAACTGACCGGGATCGACAGCGCGGTGGTTTCTGTTCCGTCGGCCGGCGCGGACACCGTCACCTGGCTCGCGTGCGTGTCGAGGAGAACCGTCTGGGTGGCCGTGGTGTCGGTCAGGGCGCCGACCGCCACGGTGCTGATGACGCCCACGCGCCAGAAGTAGGTGTCTTCGCGGGGCAGCTTGAAGGTGGTGTCCGTGGCCGCGTCGAATACCTGCTGCGCGAGGATGGAGGCGAAGGTCGACACCTGCGATATCTGGAATATGTAGGTGTCGACATTCGAGCCGCTCCACTGGAAGACGATGTTTGCGTTGGTCGTATCGTGCGCGACCGTCGGGGACACCAGCGCGACGCCGAAGGACGTGTCGACCTTGAAGGCGAACGTCTCCGAATAGGCGCCGGCATTGGCCAGATCGTCGATCGCCTTGACGCGCCAGTAATAGTGGGTGTCGCCGATGAGTTCCTTGGTGGTCGAATCGGTGAAGGTTCCATTTCTTGTGTCGACGTGGAGCGTCTGCGCGAACGACGTGTCCCGGGCAATCTCGACCACGTACGAATCGACGCCCACGCTGTCCGAAATCGCCTGCCAGGTCAGGGTCGGGGTCGTGTCCGTCGTCACGGCGTTGTTGACCGGCAACAGCAGCGTGACTTTCGCGATGATCGTGTCCGTCACGAATCCCCGGGTCGACGAATACGCGCCGGCGTTGGCGCGGTTGTCGACCGCGCGAACGCGCCAGTAGTACGTGTCATTGTACAAGCCGGTCACGGTGTCGCTGGTGAACGCGCCGTCGATCGTGTCGGTGAACGCGATGCCCGTGAAGCCGGTGTTCTTCGACACCTCCACCGCGTAGCTGTCGATCCCGACGCTGTCGGCCAGCGTGCTCCAGCTTACGAGGAAGTTGGTGGCTGACGTTTCATGCGCGTCGGCCGGCAACGACAGAGCCACGGCGCCGATCAGGGTGTCGGTCACGAACCCGCGCATGGTTGACCATGCGCCGCCGTTGCCCAGATCGTCGACCGCTCTGACATGCCAGAAATAGGTGTCGTTGTAGAGACCGGTCACGGTGTCGCTGGTGAATGCCTGATCGATCGTGTCCGTGAACGCCAGATTCGTGAATAGCGAGTTCTTCGAAACCTCCACGGCATAGCTGTCCACACCCACGCTGTCCGTAACCGAACTCCAACTCACCACGACGCTGGTCACCGCTGTCTCGTGACCGTCGGACGGCTGGCTCAGGCTTACCACCTTCACGATCGTGTCCGCGATGAATCCCCGCGTGGTCGAGAAGGATCCGCCGTTGGCGAGGTTGTCGACCGCCCGGACGCGCCAGAAGTATGTGTCGTTGTAAAGTCCGGTGATCGCGTCGCTCGTAGAGGCGCCATCGATCGTATCGGTGAAGGCGATGCTCGTGAAGCCCGTGTTCTTCGACACCTCCACCGCGTAGCTGTCGATCCCGACGCTGTCGGCCAGCGCGGTCCAGCTTGCCGAGAAGTTGACGGCATTTGTTTCATGCGCGTCCGCTGGCAGGGACAACGTCACCTGGCCGATGAGTGTGTCGACGACGAATCCGCGTGCGCTCGAATAGGCGCTCACGTTGCCCAGGCCGTCGATGGACCGGACGCGCCAGAAATGCGTGTCATTGTAGAAGGGCGACACGTTGAGGACGTTGGCGCCGGTGATGGCCTGGAAGGTGAGGCCGAGCGGCGTCAGTATGGTAAAACTGCTGTTCTTCGCTATCTCCACCGCGTAGCTGTCCAAGCCGACGCTGTCCGGCTCCGCGGTCCAGCTCAACCGGACGTTCGTGGCGGTGGTTTCGTGCCCGTCCGCCGGCCCGGTGGGCGAAGGGGCAGTGACAATGGTGTCGGTCACGAACCCCCTCGAGGTCGACCAAGCGCCGCCGTTGCCGAGGTCGTCGATGGCCCGGGCACGCCAGTGGTAGGTGTCGTTGTAGAGGCCGGTGACGGTGTCGGACGTGTTAGCCTGGTCGACGGTGTCGGTAAACGCCAGATTCGTGTAGTCTGAATTTTTCGAGACTTCGACCGCGTAGGAATCAACGCCGACGCTGTCGGAAACGGCAGTCCACCGGACGACAAAATCGATCGCCGTCGTCTCGTGGCCGTCCGCCGGAAGGGACGCGGACACCTGGTTCACGATCGTGTCCGTCACAAACCCGAGGGTCACCGAGAACGAGCCGCTGTTGGCCAGAGTGTCGATTGCGCGCACCCGCCAGTAATACGTATCGTTATAGAGGCCCGTCACCGTGTCGTTCGTGAACGATCCGTCCACCGTGTCCGTGAAGGCGATGCTTGTGAAGGCCGTGTTTTTCGACACCTCCACTGCGTAGCTGTCGATCCCGACGCTGTCGGCCAGCGCGGACCAGCTCACCAAAATGTTGATCGCCGTCGTTTCGTGGCTGTTCGCCGGCTGCGAGGCGCTCACCTGGTTGACACTCGTGTCGAGGACGATCGACCGCGTCGCTGTGGTGTCCACCGTGTTGGTGGACCCCCGCGTTCCAATGACACGCCAGTAAAAGGTGTCCTGGTCGGGCAAAGCCTTTGTGCAGGACGTGACGGTCGTGTCGGCAACGGTGAGCAGGATGCTGGAAAATGAAGCCGATCTCGACAACTGCCACGTGTACGTGTCGACGTTGGTCCCGGCCCAATTGAACACCACGGTGCCGTTCGTCGTCTCATGGCCGTCCGCAGGGCTGGTCAGAGAGATGGAGAAGTTGGTGTCGACCTTGAACGCGAACGAGTCCGCGGCTGCGAGGGTGCCGGCGTTCCCCAGATCATCGATCGCCTTGACGCGCCAGTAATAGGTCGTGTCGCCATACAGAACCACGGTCGTCGAATCGGTCGACGCGCCGTCCCGCGTGTCCTCGTGCAGAATCGCAGAAAACGTCGAGTCGCCTTTTGATATATGGAGAACGTAACTGTCGATCCCCACGCTGTCCGACACCGCGCCCCACGCCAACGTCGGGGTCGAGTCAGCAATGACCGCGTTGTTGGACGGCGTCGACAGCGCCGGCTTGTTCACGATCGTGTCCGTCACAAACCCGCGGGTCGACGAAAACGACCCGGCGTTGCCCAGATCGTCGATCGCGCGCACGCGCCAGTAGTACGTATCGTTGTAGAGTCCCGTCACCGTGTCGGCCGTGAACGCCTGGTCGAACGTGTCCGTGAAGGCGATGTTGCTAAACCCCGTATTTTTCGATACCTCCACCGCGTAACTGTCCACGCCCACGCTGTCGCTTGCCGCGCTCCAGCTCACCTGAAAGCCGATCGACGTCGTCTCGTGGCCGTCCGCCGGGAGCGACAGGCTCACCGTGTTCACGATCGTGTCCGTCACGAACCCCCGCGTTGCCGAGTACGATCCGCCGTTGGCCAGATCGTCGATCGCGCGCACGCGCCAGTAATACGTATCATTGTATAACCCCGTCACCGTGTCGCTCGTCAAGGCTTGGTCGATCGTGTCGGTAAAGACCATGTTCGAGACAAAGTTCGAATTCTTCGCGACTTCCACCGCGTAGCTGTCCACCCCCACGCTGTCCGAGACCACGCTCCAGCTCACCACGATGTTGATCGCCGTCGTCTCGTGCGCGTCCGCAGGCTGCGACGCGCTCACCTGGTTCACCAGCGTGTCCGTCACAAAGCCCCGCGTCGACGAGTACGACCCGCCGTTCGCCAGATCGTCCACTGCGCGCACGCGCCAGTAATACGTATCGTTGTAGAGACCCGTCACCGTATCGCTCGTCAATACGCCGTCCACCGTGTCCGTGAACGCGATGTTCGTGAACCCTGTATTCTTCGATACCTCCACCGCGTAACTGTCCACACTCACGCTGTCCGAGACCACGCTCCAGCTCACCAGAATGTTGATCGCCGTCGTCTCGTGGCCGTCCGCAGGCTGTGACAGGCTCACTGTGTTCACGATCGTGTCCGTCACAAAGCCCCGCGCTGTCGAAAACGTCCCCTGGTTCCCCAGATCGTCCACCGCTCGCACACGCCAGTAATACGTATCGTTGTAGAGACCCGTCACCGTGTCGCTCGTCAAGGCCTGGTCCAGCGTGTCCGTAAAGATCATGTTGCTGAACCCCGTGTTTTTCGATACCTCCACCGCGTAACTGTCGATCCCCACGCTGTCGGCCAGAGCGGTCCAGCTCACCACAATATTGATCGCCGTCGTCTCGTGGCCGTCCGCCGGCTGGGACAGGCTCACTGTGTTCACGATCGTGTCCGCCACAAAGCCCCGCGTCGCCGTATACGGACCGCCGTTGCCCAGATCGTCGATCGCGCGCATACGCCAATAATATGTGTCGTTGTAAATCCCGGTGGGCGTCGAAAGGGTCGTGCCGCTGTCCACCGTGTCCGTGATCACGTTCGTAAAATTCGTGTTCTTGGATACTTCCACCGCGTAGCTGTCGATCCCCACACTGTCGCTCACCGCGGTCCATACAAACGCGACGTAGAGCGACACGGTCTCCAATCCGTCCGCTGGCTGCAGCAGGCTCACCACGTTCACGATCGTGTCCGTCACAAATCCACGCGTCGCCGAAAACGACCCGCCGTTCGCCAGGTCATCGACGCCGCGGACACGCCAATAATACGTGTCGTTGTACAAGCCCGTCACCGTGTCGTTGGTGAAGGCGCCATCCACCGTGTCCGTGAACGCGATGTTCGAAAAGCTCGTGTTCTTCGATACCTCCACTGCGTAACTGTCGATCCCCACGCTGTCGGCCAGCGCGGTCCAGCCCACCAGGAAATTGATCGCCGTCGTCTCATGCCCGTCCGCCGGCAAAGAGGCGCTCACTTGGTTGACGCTCGTGTCGAGAACAATCGCGCGGACGCCAGTCGTATCGAACGTGCTTGTGGCCACCCTCTGCCCGATGACGCGCCAGTAAAAGGTGTCCGGATCCGGCAGGGCCTTCGTGCAGGACGGGACCGACGTGTCGGCCACGGTCAA
>Ga0156236_105_pt1 | contig 32192 bp, 31 predicted proteins | sample RifCSPlowO2_12_FD_107883 | JGI IMG/M metagenome (GOLD analysis project Ga0156236, IMG submission 107883) | Candidatus Lindowbacteria bacterium RIFCSPLOWO2_12_FULL_62_27
CGCCTTAGATCAATGTTGTCCAAAGACGTATCCCAAAACAGCCGACGGAGTTGGCCCGGCACGGTTTTGACGGCGCGCAGCCGGCGGATTTTCTCTGACACGCCCGGATCGTCCGCACGGCCCAGATAACGATGCCGCACCCGCCCGCCCTCGCGGTCGACCCGGTACGCGTATGCACGCCGGCCCACCTTGCGAATGAGTATGCTCATCTGGGGGCATTATACACTACAATGTTGTGTAAATCAACGCGGCCACCGCCGCCTGCTACTTCTTCAGGCCCCGGCCGAGAATGTCCTGGAGGAACTCGAGGAGGTCCGCCGACGTCACGATCCCGATGAGGCGGGAGGTTTCGGGATCCACGATCGGAACGCTGTTGAACCGTTTGGCGCGCAACAGGCCCGCGCACTCGCGGATGCCGCTGTCCGGCGGAAGGGTGAATACCTCTTTGGTCATGAACGACCGGACCGGCAGGTTCACCGTCTGCCGGTCCCGGGCCGTCTCGATCTTGGAGCCCGCAAACGCGCTGATCACCCGCTGAAGATCCCCCTTCGCCACGATCCCCACCAGCCGGTCGGGCCCGCCGGGACGCTTCTCGGTCACCGGCAAATGGTGGAACCCGCGCCGCTCCATGATCCGCAGCGCCTCTCCGGCGGTCGCCTCCGGCGTGATCGTCACCGGGTCCGGCGTCATGATCCGATGGAGGGAATACGTTGAATACTTCTTCTTGTCTGATCCAAGCTCCATTTCCCTATTGTACACGCATTGGCTGGGCTTTCAATGCCCAAAAGACTCAGAACTGCCAGCCGATCCCGGCGTTGAACTTGTCGTTGTCGATCGCCGTCCCGTCGGCGTCCTTGAACGACGTGTAATCGACTTTCACCGCCAGATTCTGCACCGGTTTGAACGTGAAACCGTACACCCACTGCTCCCGGTCCCGGTTGTTCTGCGCCGTGTTCGTCGAATTCGACGGCATCTTCTTGGCGGTGTCGTAATCCTCAAAGCGCACAAAGGCCGCCAGACCGGCGTCTTGAAGCAGTCCCGCCCGGTCTCCCGGCTGAAACAGCCAGTAGGCGCCCTGCGCGTACCAGCCTTCAAGCTGTTTGGCCTGGTCGGTGCCGGTCAAGGTGCGGAGTTTGTCGGCGTCGTCGATGTCGAATTGGGCCCACTCTCCCACAAACTCGACGCGGTCCTGTTTGTACCTCGCGTCAAACGCCAGTCCCGTGATGTCCGGCTTGCCGCCGGAATCACTGACTTTGTCCCCCGCGTCCCCTCCATAATAAGAGAATCCCAGATTCAGCGGATAGCGCTCGACGGCGTAATCGAGCCGCGCGGCGATGCCGATGTCAAACACGTTGCCGTTGGACTCCGATCCGAACTGTTTCTGCCGAAGATCGCGGATGCTGACGGTCCCGAGGTTGATGGCGGGTGTGGTATTGTCGTTCTGGCCGGCGATAAACTGCAGTGAATTGATGCCGTAGACTTGATACTTCAGATTCTCCGTCAGGCTCCCGAAGAATCCCGCCCCCGCGGCGAACCACGTCGACGGAATGATCAGGTTGTCCACAGTCGGCCGCTCGACCCCATGAAACGCCGGCGGCTCGTGGAACTGGTTGATCACGCCCATCGGCACGACGATGACGCCGGATCGGATGCCGAAATTCTCCTTCGGCGTGAATTCCAGATACGCCTGCTCAAGCTCAAATTCCCCCTGGCGGTCCCGGATGAAGGAGTGCTCGAATTCCAGCTCCGAATGAAACTGAATCCAGTCGTTGAACCGGTGACCCACGTACATGACGTAGCGGTGAAAATCGAGATTCTCGCCGTCCCCGGACTGCGTCGACAGGTAGTGCATCTCCATGTACCCGCCGAGCCTGGTTTTCTGGATCGAGCCGTATTCCACACCGCCGGCGCCCTTGCCCATCTTCTTCAATTCCTCGATCTCGCGGCTCAGGACGTCCACGCGCCGCTCCAGCTCCTCGCTGCTCGCCGCAAACGCGGCGACGGCGGACCCGAACAGGATCCACGCGGCGAGGCCCAAATTTGCAAGAACACACTTCATTTGACTGCCTCCCTCTTTGATTTAGACTTCAAATTAACTGCTGACCACAAAGCTAAGTTTGATGTATAAAACTTATTTGGGCAGGCTTGTCAAGAGGGGGATGCGGAAGATTTGACATCGCTGGATCTCCCGCGCCGGGTCCCGGGTGTTGGGCCGGAGGATGAGGCGAAGCGGTTTGAGGCCGATACGGCCGTTTTCGAACAGATCGACGAGAAACAGGCGCCCGCCTTTCGGTCATAAGTCAAAAAAACGGGGCGGCCGCAACGTGCCGCCCCACCATCCAATCAGCCTCTTTGCCAACGGAAGATCGGACCTTACCGGCAAAGGGGGTTCCTGATCCTTCACAAATGGCAAACCGGCCAAATGAAAACAGATAGTCCTACTTCTTCGCGGGCGCCTCCTTGGGCCTGGGATGCGCGATTTTTTTCCACGCCTCCTTGAAATTGAATTCCGCGCGGTCGCCCATGCGCGGCGCGGTCTCGTTATGGCACTGCCGGCACATCGCCTCGGTCGGGATGATCAGGCCGTTGGCGACGGATTTGGCGCGGTCCTTCATGATGGGGACTTTGGCGTAATCGGCGCCCGCGCCGTGGCATCGTTCGCACTGCACGCCGTCCTCGATTTTGAATTTTTCGCCCAGAAGCGCCGCGTCGGCGCCGAACCCCGCCGTGTGGCACTTGAGACACTCCGGCGCCTTTTGCGGGTCGCCCTTCACGCCGACCTTGGCCGCCAGGTCCTTCGCCTCCTTTGACGCCAACATCTCGTAGGCTTTCGCGTGTTTGCTCTCCTGCCAGTGTTTGAGTTGGTTGCCCTTGGCGTCGCTCTTGTGGCACATGCCGCATTTGGCGACGCCCACAAACCCGTGTTTTTTTGCCGCCGCCGGCTCGGGCTTGGCTTTGGCCGGGCCGCCCGCGGACGCCGCGTCCTCCGACCAGATCATCACCGCAACGCACAGAAGGGAGAACACGATGGCGAGAATGACTCCCGTCACGATGAACGTCCGCTCCATTAATGTGACTTCCCTCTCGTTAAATTCCACCGCGTTCATCTCCTTCCTCCTTCTCCAAAAAATCCGCGGCCAGATCGGTTACCTGCCGGTAGAACGGCAGGCGCGCGGCGCCGGCCACTTTTCCGGCGAATTTCGGGAACCACGCGCCCAGATGCTCCGACAAAAATTTCCGCTCCGCCTTGAGGCACTCCTCCGCCATCGCCACGTCTTCCTCCCGGCGCGCCCGCGCCTCGCGCTCGACGAGCCTCTGCATCAATTCAAATTCGACCGACACGTGGTCCGGGATGAACGTCTCATCGCCGATGGAAAGTCCCATGGCCTCGATGAATCGCCGGACGGCGGAGGTCTGCGGACCCCACAACAGCGCCGGCTGGCCGGTCGCCGCCGCATGAACCGACTCGTACGGCGAAATATGCGGCCCCGGGCCGAGAAAAAGGCGGGTGAACTCGACCGCCAATTCCTCCATTCCCTGCCCGCCCGACGGGATGTCCAGCTCCATATCGGCGGCCTTGAGCGCGTCCAAAATCTCGGCGGTCGGCGCCTCACGATAGAGGCGGGAGAACAGGCCGTAGAGAGCCGCGCGGGACAGCGCTGTCTCTTCCTCGACCTCGGGCGTCATTGTCGTTTCCGTATTCAGGCCTTCTCCACCGTGACGACCGTGTCGTTCCAGCGCATCTGGCCGCTGATGTGGTCGGCCTTGTTGGCGATCAGCCAATTGGGATGCTTGCCGAACGTGTCCCATGTCGGCTTCTCGCCCTCAACCTCCGGGAAAACCTCCTTGCCCGACGCGTAGCGGCCGTACTCCCAGTGTCCGACGCTCATGGAGATGGCCACGACCTGCGGGTGGATGCCTTCTGTCACGCGCGCGGTGGTGACGATTTCGCCGATGGGAGACTTGAGACGCACTTTGTCGCCGTTGGCGATTCCGCGCGCCGCCGCCGTCTTCGGATTGATCCACATGGGATTGTCGTGATAAATCTCCGTAAGCCACTTGCAGTTCGCCGTGCGGGACTGCGTGTGGAACGCGACCTTGAAGGTCGTCAGGTGCAGTTCGCCCTCCTTCATCGCCTCATGCTCCGCGATGGGTTCGTAGGACGGCATCGGCTCGTGGCCCTTCATCTTGAGCAGGGTCGAGTAAATTTCGAACTTGCCGGACTTGTTGACAGCGTCCGGCGCGAATCCGACGTAGACCTTGTCGCCGATCTTCTGCCCGACGTACTTCTTGAATGCATCCTTCGTCGTGGTGTAATCCTCGCCTGCCTTGCCCTTCCACCAGACGCCGGTCTTCTCGTCTAATATGGCGTCTTTGAGATCCTCCGGCTTGACCTCCTTCTCGTGCTTGCGGTACTTGCCCTTGGCGTTCTTGTCGTACCACGCGCCATACTTTTTCATGTACTCAAATCCACCGACGGCCTTGATCTCGGGCGTGTTCTCGCAGCCGTCCTTGATGAACTCCTCTGACGAATTGAAGGGGAGGTCGATGCCGAGCCGTTTGGCGATGTCGATGCAGACATCCTGGAACTGGCGCGATTCGCCCAAGGGCTTCACGATGGGCTGGCGGATATACCATTCGGAGATCTGATCGTGCGACGCCATGTCGTCGAGGGTCCAGCGTTCGAGATAGGTGACGTCGGGCAGGATGAGGTCCGCCAGCGCGGCCGATTCGCTCATAAAGGGCGTGACGGCGACACTAAACGGCAGGAGGGTCTCGTCTTTCATGACGTCGATGTTCTCCTGGCATTCGCCGTTCACGTAGACCGGATTGTGGCAGTAAAACATGTAGACGTCCGGCCGGCCTTCCTTGCCTTCCTTGATCACCTTGAAGATCTGGTGGCTGACGTGGTGCGTCGGATAGGCGCAGTGCTCGATGCCATGGTCCAATGCCAGCGCCTTGGGTTTGGCGTCCGGCTTTTTGTAGGAGTTGACCCACTTGGGTCCGACCGCCCGGGCGCGCCCGCCGGGAACGTCGATGTTGCCGCAGAGCGCCTCCAGCATGAGCGACGCGCGTTCGCCGTCCGCGCCTTCCTGGTGGGCGACCAATCCGCGGTAGGTGACGCACACGGATGGCTTGGTCGTGGCGAATTCCTTGGCCAGCCGCGTGATGGTGGACGCCGGCACCCCGCTGACCTTCTCGGCCCACTTCGGCGTGTACTTCTTCAGATGCTCCTTGAGCTGTTCCACTGTCGCGGTCGTCCATGTCTCGATGAAGGCGGTGTCCTGAAGGCCTTCGTCGAGGATGACCTTGCACATGGCGAGGATGACGGCCTTGTCCGTGCCGGGTTTGATGGGAATCCACTCGCGGGATTTGGCGGCCGTGTTGGAGAGGCGCACGTCGAAGGTGACGAGCGGGACGCCGCTGCCGAGCGCGGCGGCAAGCCGCTGGGCGAACGGAACGTGATTGGTATGGGCTTCGAGCGGATTGCATCCGAAATTGAGGATGAACTTCGAGCGGGACACGTCGAAGACGTCATAGTGTTTTCCCCACGTCAATTCCTGGGCCGTCCATTTGCCGCCTTCGCAGATGGACGTGTGATTTCCGATGGTTTTCGTGCCGTAGGCGGGAAGGAAAAAGCCTGTGACGATGGTGGAATCGGAGCCTTTCATGCGCCCGTAATGGAACATGAACTTTTCGGGCGTTCCGTCGTCGCGGAGTTTTTTGAGGCGCGCCGTCAACTCATCGAGCGCATCGTCCCACGTGATGCGCTTCCACTTGCCTTCGCCTCGCGCGCCGACCCGCCGCATCGGGTAGAGGATGCGGTCGGGATCGTAGACCTGATTGACTCCGGCCTGGCCGCGGGCGCAGATGACGCCGCTGGTGCGCAGGAGATTCGGGTTGCCTTCGATCTTGACCAGCCGGCCGTCCTCGACGTAGCCGATGATGCCGTCGCGGACGACGCACTGCCAGCAGGAGGATGGGACGGCCGTCCGGGCGACGCCCTTGAGGGATACGTCGGCCCAGCCGGATTTGAGTTCGACCGCGCCGGCGAGGATCGGTTTTCGAACGCCGATCGTCGCGAGCGTGGCCGCGGCCGCGCCGAGTTTGAAGAATGACCTTCGCGTCATATTAACCACGAGCGTTCACCCCCTCGCCGAGCACTTCGGGTTTATCGAGCGCGATGTAGTACGTGTTCGGTTTTGTTTTTGCTTCCGGTTTCCAGACGCCGGTTTTGGCGCCTTTCAGGCGTTTTGAAATTTCGCTGCCGGGGTCGTTCATGTCGCCGAAGACGATGGCGCGGCCGACGCAGGTGTTGGCGCAGGACGGCTCGATGCCCTGGTCCAGCCGGTGGACGCAGTAGTCGCACTTGCCGATGCCGTTCTGATCCGGATCGCCGCCGGCTTTCATATAAGGATGAACGTATCGCGCGCCGTAGGGACAGGCCTCGACGCACTGCTGACAGCCGATACAGCGTTCGTTGTTGACGAGGACAAGGCCGTCGGGGCGCTTGTAGGTCGCCTTCTGCACATATTCGACGGTCGTGCCGTCGGGCGCGTTGTAGGTGACGGTGATGGGATCGACGGGGCAAGCCTCCACGCAGGGCGGCGCGTCGCAGTGATTGCAGAGGATGGGCGCGATGGCGCGGCCTGTTTTCGGATAAGAGCCGTATTCGAGATAATTGACTTTCCGGCGGAACACACCCAAGGGTACATTGTTTTCGCTCTTGCATGCAACCTCGCAGGCCTTGCAGCCGGTACAGCGCGTGAGGTCGATGAGCATGCCGTAGTGAGGCGTTTTTGTTTCAGCGCCCAGAGCTTCGAGCGGCCGGCCAGTCACCAGAGTTGCGGCGCCGGCGGCGGCCGCAGCCGCGCCAATACCGAGGGTTTTTAGAAAATCCCGGCGCTCGGCAACCGCTACGGCGCCCTCCTTGCCTTCCCCGGAGGAATCCCTTATTTCCGAATCCATGCCCCTTCACCTGCCTTTTTCATGTTGTGTAAATCGCCGGGAGAGGAGGGGGCCACCCTCGGCCCTCCTCCCTCCTTCGGCTATAAAAACACTTCGATGCCAACCGCGCGAAAAATGGCCCTGCTTCAGAATTTCACAGCCACCAGAAGCGACTGAATGTCGTCGTCCGGGTCGGTCAACCCGCTGCCCGACGTGAAGGTGCGCTTGTTGTTCGTGAAGGCGTACTTGAACGTCACCCACTCGCCCAGCTGATATGCGATGCCCGCCTCCACGCGCTTCATCTCGTTGACGTTAACTCCCATGCCTCCCGTCCCGCCCGACGGGGCGAGGAAGTTGGAGCCTTTCAGGTCGATCTTGCTCCACTGCAGGCCGAGATAGACCTTCTCCGTCACATCGTACCGGCCCTCGAGCATCCATACCTTGCCCTCCCGCTTGCCCTTGTTGCCGTCGGCCGCCTCCGTGTCATCATCGAACTCGCCGTAATAGCCCTTGACCAATCCCTGCTCAAATTTGTAGTCTGCATGAAGCAACCAGAGTTCCCGCTCCGCGTTTTTGCCGGCGCCGGTCAGCGTAACGCCGCCAACCGCCGCGGACGACGTGCCGTTCACACCGAGATCGCCGGAATTGTGCCAACTGCCCCACACCGACAGCGCGTCGGTGAGCTTGCTTCCCAGCCGGAACGTGATCGACTTCTCGCTGTCAACGTCGGGATCGTCGCCAGTCGAGGCGGCGGCGGCGCTGACGGCGCTCGCCGAGTTGTGCGCGCTGCCCTCCGTGAAGGCCAGGTCGTAGGTGATGCCGTAGTCGGAGACATCGGCCTTGCCGAAAAACATGATGCCTCGATCGTTTCCGTTGAACAGGCCGACCGAGTTGTTCACCAGGTTCTGCTCAATCGAGTTGTCAATGAACGTTTCAACGCCCAGTGGAATTTTGAATTGACCGACCCGGGCCTTGACGTCCGCCAGACCCACAAACCCAAGCGGAACGTCCAGGAAGGCATAATCCACGCTGCCGAATTCCCCCTCGTTGATGTTCATCCGGAACGTCGCCTTGAGGTCGGCCGGCAACTCAAATGTGGTGACCAGCTTGACGTCCGGCACCCGGAAGGTTGCGGTGTCATACACGCCGCCCTTGTCCGATTGAAAATACCCCATCGCCGAACGGCCGCTCATCGTGATGAACTTGGCGTCGGCCGAAACGGCGAACGCCAGCGACATGGCGATCAACAGCATCCAGATTACTGCATTGCGATTAAACATGGCTGATACAGCCCCCTTTGCCTCTCGATCCGTTTGCCGGATCGAGGTAGATTTGCTTTTTCGTCTTCACGCCGCGGTCAACATCCGAAATATGCGGACGACCGGGGTCTTAGGGGAACTGTGCAAAGGATATTCCGATGGGGGGGGACGCCGGCGAAAAAATCGACAAGCTCTTTGACAACATAGAGATAGCAGGGGCTGTTATGGAATGGAGTGTGGGAAAATGTGTGTCATATCCACGCAGTTGTACTGATTAATTACATCCTATGAACAACTCCAAAAACGGGGCCTAACGGCGCGGCTTCAGATCGTTCAGCGTGTCTCGAACCCAGGAAAAAGCGGCGACCGTAGCGGGCATGCCGATCGTGCCGGCGGCCATGGCCACCACCTGTTCGATATCCCGCCGCGATATGCCCATCTTCGACGCTTTGCGAACGCCTGAATGGATCGCGCCTTCCCGCAACGCGCCGACGGAAATTCCCAATTTGATCAGCCGCCGGGTCTTCTCATCCAACCCGCCGGCCGTCTCGCCGGCCCGGTTGATCAGTTCCCAGGCTCGTTCGAGATCCGGGTATCGCGCACAGAAGTCGTTAAAGGTCTTCGGAGGTTTCGGAAGTTTCGATTTCTTTTTCATATTGCATCCCTATCACGGATATTTCACGATGTACAGCCGATTTCTAAACCAGATTTCATCATGGTTCTCGACGCGAACGCCGGCTCAACCACCACGCTGCGGCGGCTACCGATAGGAGCGTGATCACGGCGACCAGGGGTCTGGCCAAGGGCAGGAGCGCAGCGCCGAACAGGTTGAGGTAAACCACGAGTATCGGGGACCCACAGCACCCCAGCAGGTAGCAACCGGCAACAGCCAGAACCCCGGAGAAGGTGATTCCGCCGATGGCCAGACTGCGCGATCCGCACAACTTATCTTCCCGATACCGTCGCAGCGCCCACACCGCAAAGGCCAGGGAGAGGGCGTAGGAGAACCCGAGGAAGTAGGATTGGGTTGCGGCGTAGCTCCTCCCGCCTTCCGGGAACAACCCGAGCCAAAGATAGTGGACACCCCAAACAGCCCAGAAGACCGCAATCGGCAAGACGGACCGCAGCACGAAATGTTTCACCCTCACAAACATCACAGCAATCGCATGAGGTCGTGACTCGGGTTGGCGGGGCGCGCTTCCGGCGCACCGTCCTGGACGTATCCGGCTCCGGTCAGAAGGGCTGCCTCGGCGCGGGCCAACTCTCGTCCGAGATAGGCCGCGTGGTCAAGCCGGGAAACCAGTCCCTTTTCGATGGCCGGTATGTAGAGCTCCGCGGCAGCGCGGCCTTCTATCACCATGTTGAGCACGCCGTTGTTCCCAAAGTGTTCAAGCGAAAGTGCGCCGCGGACGCGGTCCACGTAGAGGACGAAGTACCCAGCGGGATCACCGGTCATACGTTCCGGCAGATATCCCGTGATGGGGTGGAGTTCCTGGATAGAGGGAAACGGGTCGGCCGGCCCCGGATCGCGCGCCGCGCAAGCGCGAACACGGCGCAGGATCGCGTTCAAGTCGTCCACGCCGATCAGGTCGGCAATCTCCACGCTCCGCCGCAAGTGTTCGACCGCCTCGCCGCCAACGTTCTTGAGGATCGGCCGCTTGCCGTTGGCCCCTATGATGCGTCCGCGCTCGTCGATCCCGGAACGGCCCAGCGAGAGCAGCGACTGGCCCGGCAGGTGTCCGATGGCCTGCCGGGAATCCGCGCCGCAGAGGACGAGAAAGCGGATATTCGGGTTGGCCAGGACATTCGTGATGATTCGCTCGATGCCCAGATTCTCCGTGTGGAGCGTGCCGACAATTGAGATTGCGTCTTCTCCGCTCCGGACAATCGGTTCAACGAGATCCCCGGCGTTGAGCGTGCAGACCGCGACGGATGCTCGATACCGGAGGACGGTGTAATCACCCGGGAACGGTGGCCAGCCCGCATGTGCTTCGGCTGCTTCCGCGGGGCACGGATCAATCTCCAGCTTTGTGCCCGATCCGTTCAGGGCGTTGACCGCCAGCGCGGGGTGGCAGACCTTGCATCCCAAGCAGTCGTACGTGCGATCGGTGAGTACAGCTTTCCCCGCCTCGATGGCCGATGAGAGCCGATCCGGCCGGGCAGTCGCCGGTATCGCATCCCCAATCGCCTTCAAGGTGTCGTGGAAGCATCCGCATGGCCGGCACTTGCTGGCGGCGGTGGCATGGTCGATCTGTGCGGCCGCCTCCTCCACGGATGAGGTCGATGCCGCATGAATGGAATTTTCGCCTTCCACTACCGCCGCGCTCCTCGCAGGTCCGACATCAAGGTTCGCGCGCCGCTCGGCCGGTCCTCTGTCAAGCAGAGGCCTTGATCGAGAAGACTCACCACGCACGGGTCCACGATGCGGTAGTGCATCTGGGTTCCGTTGCGCCGCGAGGCCACGATCCCCTTGTCCACGAGCCTCCGAAGTTGGTTCGAGACGGCCTGCGTCTTCACGCCGACAGCCTCCGCAAGGTCCCCCACGCACAGGTCCGGCTCGCGGACCAGGGCATGGAGCATCCGCAGACGGGTGCCGTTGGCGAGCACCTTAAACGCCGCCTCCATACTTGCGGACTGTTCCGAGCCGATGAGCGGGCGCTTCCCAATCTTCGGCTTCGGCGGGCAACAGGCGACCGAAGTTCGCCCGGATCCGGCCATGGCTGCCTTCCGTTTGGACACTACGACATCATATGGTGTAATAGTGTCCAAGTCAAGTATGGAGGCATTCAGAAACTGTATCGCATCCTGAAGTAGAGGTTGTCGTTCCCGTCGAGCTGGCCGAACTCGGTATGAGCGCGGCGGCCTGTGAATACGTCGGCGCCGACGACCAGTGTCCACTCGTCCGACATCTTCCATGAGAGGCACGGCCTGAGATGGGCGTCGCGGTCGGTGGGACTGTAAAAGGCGAACAGGGAGGCCTCGACGGTTTGAAACCGGAAGAGCCGGGTCAGCCGCAGGGTCAAGACACGCCGCCGCTCGGCGCGGGGCGGATTGCCGGGCGCGGCGCTTCGTTGAAACGCGCCGAAGTTGCGCATCCGCTCGACGTAATATTGAATCCCCACGCGCGCGTCATTCGGAAAATCGCGTTCGTATCCCGCCAGATATTTCATCGCCGAATTCTCGACGAGGCGGTCCGTGCCGCGGCGGTCGTCGATCGAATCGTACCAGCCGGCCTCAAACCAGCCGATACCGCCGAGCCGCGCCACAGGCCCGCGAATGCTTGCGCCCCATACCGCCAGACGCGGATAAAAGAGTTCCCGGCCGCCTGAACTCACAAACCCACGCGGCTGTTTGAAAAACCCGCGGAAGGCGTACAGGGCGCACTCGGCGCTTCCATACGAGCGCGCGAGGCGCGCCGCCGCTTCCGTGTGGTCCAGGCGCGCAGCAGGCTCGATCAACACGCGCCGCGCGTCGCTCCCCGCGATCCGGCCCAACGTGGGATCGAAGAAACTGAGGCGCTCGCCGCGCAGGGGGGCGTCGGGCGCGAAGAACGGAACGAACACAACGTCCAGGGACGCGCCCGGCCCGAACGCCGAAAATCTGGCGGCGTCGGAAGGCGCTTTGAGATATTCGTCGTCCCGGCCGATGAAGAACGAGACGAAATCTTTCGGAAACAGATCGTTGACGAACAACAGGTCCCCCGTTCCCCACGTGAGAATCTGCCGGCCGATCTTGACGTCAAGCCACTCCGCCGGGCTGAACAGAACATGCGCTTCGCGAATCCGCATCTGGACGCTCGATGCATTCCGGTCGCCGGCGAGATCGGACTTGGAGAACAGTTCCGCGCGCCATTTGTTTTCCCGGGCGGGCCGCCAGAGGGTTTTCAGTTGAAGGCGGGATTCGAGGAAGTTGAAGCCGGCGTGCCGGGTCTTTCCCTCGCCGCCGATCTTCGGCCCGAAGGCGGCTTCGGCGAATCCGTGGATTTCGCGGGCGTCCACGCGCGCCGCGCCCGCCGAGAACGCGGCGATGCAGGCGGCGACGAGAAACGCCCCGTCAGCGAATCCAGGACGCCGGCGGACGGCGGAGACTCCGTTCCTGAAAAACATTGGCTGAAAGGCCGACGTCGTAGGACACGTCGCCGACGGCAATTTCGGTAAACCGCCCGTTGTCGAGGTCGGTCATCATTGCCTTCGTGATCGTCGGCGTGCCGCCGATCGTCCGGATTTCACGCGTCTCATAGATCTTGTACAGCTTCCCCTGCGGACTGTAGTGCTCGACTTTGAGCGGCAAAAACGTCGCGGTGTCCATCCAGAACAGGCGATACGCGAACTCGGACTCGCCCGGCCGTTTCGCCGCGCTCTTCACGACAAACGCCGCGCGATCACCGATCGCTTCTTCCCGCAAAAACGCGTGGTCGTCCTCATCAATGTCGCGGCCGGAGATGTCCTCGTAGGAGAAATCGGATCCGGCGAAGCTCGTGCGCCGGTCGGCGGCGGAGATTCGTTTGACGAGGTCGAGCGCGGGCATGTAGAGCCAGCGGTCGTCGTCCCTGCCGACATGCTTGAACACCAGAAAGCTCATCCCCTGCACGTCCGGGGGCGCGAGGAAGTGGAGATAGTACGATTGTTCGCCTCCGTCTTTCAGATCGCGCCGGAGCATGACGAGCCGCCGTTTGCGTTCCTGTCCCTGCCGGTTCACGATCCGCATTGTGACCGCCATTTTCGCGTCATCGCGCGGATAGTAATACGCCAGGATCATCCGCTCCGCAATCGCGTGTCCATCCATCGGCGGCCCGGCGCTGACGCCCCCCTCGACAATGAGAACGGCCGCGAGCGCCGCAAGAATACGTTTCAGTTTCATGTGTGTTCTCCTCCGATAAGTTGCCGGCGCAGGAGCCGGATCAGGGCGGGAAGATAAACGAGGCTCATGGCCGACGACAACAGCATGATGGCGGCCATCAATACGCCGACGGTGATGTAGGGCGTGAGGTCGGCGAAGATCATGACGAGGAATCCGGATGCGAAGAGAATCGCGTTGCAGATAACCCCGCGGCCCGGCCGGGACACGGTCCAGATCAGCGTCTCGTCGATCCCCGAGGCCGTGTCGATCCCGGCGAGGCGTTGGCGGAACCGGCCGACGAAGTGAATGGCGAAATCGACGGCCATGCCAAGCGTCAGCGTTGAGAGCACCGCCACCGGCATGTCGAAATCTTTTCCGATCCACCCAACGACGCCGTAGATCACGGTAATCGTCGCCAGGAGAGGCAGAAAACAGACGCATCCCCACAGCGCCGAACGCATCTGGATCACCAGCAGAATCCAGACCATTCCCAGTCCCCATAAAAAACTTTCGAGCATGCCCCGGAGGACTTCGTGATTCCACACCGTATTGAAGTAGGCGATGCCGGCCGGGCGGATTTGCGCCCCGTCCGGAAGCGGATGCGCCGCGAGATGGGCGTTGGCCCGCCCAATCACGCCGTTCATGGCGTCGGCGTCCCATGTTTTGAGTTGAATCATGATGTTGGCGTTTTTCAGCGGGAAATCGACGACGTTGTCGATGTCGCGCGGTTTGGCGGAGGAACTCAAAAGAAGGAGAATCTGCCCGACCGCGCCGGCGGATTCCGGGATGCGGTCGAATGAGGGATCGTCGTCGTGGAGGACGCGATTGGCGCGCCGGATGTAGTCCGCGATCGAAACGGTTTTGCCGACGAGCGGATCGCGTTCGAGTTCCCGCTGAAGACGCTCGATCGCCGTCAGCATCGCCGGATCGCCGATGGCGCCCTCCGACCGGGCCTGCACGACGATGTAGGCGGTCGACGTTCCGCCGAGATGCTCGTTGAGAATCCGGTCGGCGCTTCGAACGGCGCTTTCCGGTTTGAACCAGTGCACCATGTTGTTGTTGACCCGGATGCGCGCAAGGCCCGCCCCCGCGACAAGGATCACCGCCAGGCCCACCAGCAGAACGGGCTTGGTCCGGCGCACGCAAAATCCGCCGAGCCGCGTAAGCCATGCCGCGCCCGCACTCGCGGGATCGTTCTGCCGCCGCGCCAGCCGGTCGACGCATGCGGCCGGTACCAGCATCAGCATCGCCGGCACAAGCGTGTAGCTCATGAGGAGAACGACGAGCGTTCCGAATCCGACGACAAGCCCGAAAATTTTCACGGGCACGATGTCTCCCGCCGCCAGCGCGGCGAATCCCACCGCGGTCGTGATGTCCGAGTAGAAAACCGGCGGGCCGACGACGGCCATCGTATCGAGCGCCGCCTGCCGCCTGTCGACGCACCCTCCGTCGGGCACTCGACATCCGTGTCTCGCGCAAACCCCGACTCCGGGTACGGCGACATCCCTGTCGCCGCCCGCGCGAAAGGCGAACTCGTTCAGGATGTGGACGGCGTCCGTGGCGATGGCCATGAGAAAAACGGGACTCATGGAACTCATGATGTGCACCGGAAATCCAAGTCCGATGAGTCCGCCCATGCTCCAGACGATGCTGATCATCGCCACGGCCATGTTGGCCGCGATCACCCAAACATTCCGAAACATCAGCCAGAGCGCCAAGCAGATCACGGCGCCGGCGAAGGGCGAGAAAAACGCCATCTGGCGGAACATCTCCGCGCCGAATGTGTCGCGGGCGATGGGATCGCCGGCAAGATGGAAGACGTCGTCTCCCGAATTCTGCGGGAAAATCGCGCGGATTTTGTCCGCGATTTCCTTGCCGTTGACACCCGGCTCAAGCGGAACGGAGATGACGGTCGCCGTCGCCCGATCCGAGATGAGGCGATTGACGAAAAGCGGGTTGTCGAGGAGCTGGCGACGCAGGGCCGCCAGTTCCACGTCCGACGCGGGAATGACCGCCAGAGGCGGCTTGACGATCAGGTCACCGTTGGCGCTCGTTACGTTGTCCGTGGCGGAAAGGCTTGCCACGTCCCGCGCGACGACGCCGGGGATCGACTGAATCGCGCGCGTGAGTTCCGCGACGCGGCCGAGGGTTTGCGGATTGAAGACGCCATGCGGATTGACGATTCCGACGACGATCACGTCCGCATGAAGGGCGAAATCCCGCTCGACCTGATCGTTGTATCGCCGCACTGGCGATGTTTCCGGCAGCATGTGTTTGGGATCCGTGTCGACGGTGACTTTGGGAAACTGCATTCCAAAGAGGACGCTTACCATGGCGACCGCGGCGAGCACGGCGCGCGGATGGTCGACGCTAAGTTGCGTGAGACGCTTGAGCATCGGCGCTCAGGGCCGCCTGCTCAGTCTTCAGTCGCGCCGAAGGCTAATTTGTCCGCGATGTCGAGGATGGCGCGGGCGGCGGGATCGCCGGGCTCGGCGAGAACGAGGGGAACGCCCTTCTCCTGCGCGCGGAGAACCGCTGGGGATCGCGGCACCCGGCCGAGCAGAGGCACATGAAATCGCTCGCAGGGTTGTGAGCCGTTTCCGGCCGTCTCTTCGATGGACCGGCCGCAGTGCGGACAGACCGCGCCTGACATGTTTTCGATCCAGCCGAGAACAGGGGCGCGGAGCTGTTTGAACATCATCAGAGCTTTGATCGTTACGGACTCGGACATGGGGTCCGGGGTGGAGACGAGAACAACGCCGGTCAGGGGCAGAAGGCCGCAGATGGAAAGATGCAAATCGCCGGTACCGGGAGGCAGATCGACGAGGAGGAGGTCGAGTTCGCCCCACATCACATCCCGGGCGAACTTGTTCACCGTGTCAATCACCAGCGGCGCGCGCCAGACCACCGGTTCGTCCGGATCGGCGATGGATCCCATCGAAAAAAACCGCACGTCATGCCGAACGAGGGGGCGGGGACGGCCATCCTCGATTTCCGGGACGTCATCCGAGCCGAGCAGGATCGGGGTACAGGGTCCGTGAAAATCGAGGTCCATGAGGCCCACGCGAATTGTCCCTGTCGCCGACCGACTGGCCAATGCCGCCGCAAGATTGACGGCGACGGTCGATTTGCCGACGCCGCCCTTGCCGCCCGCCACCGCCACGATTTTCCGGACGCCCGGAATCGGCGGGGCGGCCGGCGGTGCGGCCGGTGCGGGCATTTTGATCGGGCAGGCAAACGGTTTCGATGGAGATTGCATCAGCAGTTGCAGTCCTCCTCGGCGGAGATGTTGATTTGCGCCGACGATTTCTGGCCGTTTTCGTCCTCGATGCGCAGGATCACGACGTAGAGACCCTGCGTGAATGTGTGCTCGGCCTGCCGGCCCGCGGCCGTTGTGCCGTCGCCGAAGTCCCACTCGATCTTTTTCATCTTGCCGCTGCCGCCAGATATCAGCGCCTTGAACTGAACTTTGTAGGGCGCTGTGCCGCGTCTGGCTCGAACGCCCCCAATCCGGGCCTTCAGCGGCCCGCCGATCTTGCCCTCCTCCTCTTTCAGGAGGCTCCCGCCCAGATCGTCGGAAACTTTCGCGAGCGCCGCGCGCGTTTGGGCCGACATCGGCGTCTCAACCGCCGTGTCTCTTCCGGCTTTCCGGCTGACGGCAAGCTGTCGGCCGTCGTCGATCCGCAGTCGCTTGTAATTCACGTCGGTCACAACGCGGCCAAGAATCGTCCAGAGCGTGGCGGACCCGCCGGGCACGGTCGGATCATAGGTGAGGGCGAATTCGGCGCCCTGACTCAAAAATTTCCACGCGCCGGCGGCGATCTGAAACTCACAGAACAGATGTTCCGGCACCTGGGCTTTGACGAACACCCGCCCTTTTTCAAGCGTGATCACCGTCCCTTCCATTTTCTTGTCAAGGTCGAACGTCACGCCTTCGAGGGAAATCCTGCCGCCCGGATAAAGACGAAAGATGCCTCCGTTGGACCACGTGAGGACGGCGGAGGATTTGTCCGCCGTTTCGATCACGTCGCCCCGCTCGATGATCTGCCCCTCTTTGGCGCTGACGGCTTTGTCGACTCCGTACTTTTTCACGGTGGCCGTCCCGTCCAGGCGCGTCAGGCGCACCACCGAGACGTCCTCAGCCGCCGACCATCCGGCGGCGGCGATCACCATCGCAATACATGCAAGACCCCGGACAAATCCGGTTCGCATCATCCATCACCTCTCAAGTTGTTCAGTACTTCAGCTCCGTTCCGATCACAATCTCATGGGCGCTTCTTGGATGCGCTCCCGACGGAAGGGCATAGACATCTTTGGGTCTGAAATACCCGAAATTCAGAAATCCTTCAAGCCGCTCAAGAATCGGAAACGTGGTGTTCAGGTCGAATTCCCAGCCGACCTCGTTTGTCGTGGCCGTTGATGTTGCCTGACCCCCGCTCCAGTCGCCGACCACCCCGCGGCCGCGGTATACATCCTCGGTGGTCCGGAGCAGCATAAACGACGGCGTGATGACAACCTTCTTCGCCGGCGACGCCTCCATGAATACCTTATAGACTGTCAGGTTGGCGAGGTTCGATTCCCAGAGAAAAAATCCCGCCCGGACGTCCTCCGTAAAAATGTTTCCGAATTTTTTGCGGTCCCGGCACGTGAACAGCGCGTTGAAATCCTTGACGTCCCCGGCCGCCGGATCGGTGACTTTGTTGCCGCTGCCGCGGGCGTATTCGAGGCCGGCAACCAGACGCGCAAGGGCCGACGATTTCAGCGGGGCGCGCGCGGAAACGAAAATGGCGTTCGCGTCGGCATTCCGGCCTCCGGCGTACGACCCGCCGAGGCGGATACCCTCGAACTCCCAGTCCACCCCGCTTGTTGTTCCCTTTCCAGCGATGCCGATCCAGAGCGGCTCGAATTCGCCGTCGCGCCTCACCGTGCCGGCGTCGAAATCCTTGTCGAGATTGAGATCGGCGTCCCCGGTGTCGCCGTTGTCCAGAACCTTGACGGCATACAGCTCCAGACGCGACATCCCCGACGGCGGGCGGACCGTGGCGCTGAAAAAAGCGCCGTTGAGGCGGTTGTCCGCCTGAAACACCTGCTGGCGGTCGCCGGCGGGCGGACCCGTCTTGCGGAAATCGGAGTAGGTATTGTACCCGCCGGAGAGGGCCGCATACCCCAGAGAAAAATTGCCGGAGCCGAACGCCGCCGATTTCATCGGGACGGAGACTTTCACCATATCCGTCGGGCCTTCCATCACGATGTCGTTTCCGAACGTCAAGTTGGTCCGGCCGATCTGCACGGCGAAGGGTCCCGTATATTGCACATATAAATCCCTGAACAGCGCATATCGCACGGTGAGGAATTCTCCCCAGCGCTCAAGCGTTCCTTCGCCGTCCTCCTTCCAGTCGAACGTGAAATTGCCCTTGTCCATCAGGGCGACGACCTGCCAGGACTGCCAGAGGGATTCGATCCTGAGTTGCCAGCGGTAGTCGACAAAGGCGCGGTTGTCGAATTTCCAGCGCATGCCGGCGTGGTCGAAGTTGAAGTTGTCGCGGACGTTGTATCGGATTTTGTATTTGCCCGACAGGTCGAACTTGAATTTGCTCTCTTTCTCCTCCTCAGCCTTGGCCTCGCGGGCCTCCATCTTCCGAATTTTTGTTTCCAGCTCCGCGATGCGCCGTCGCGCCTCCTCGTCCCGCCCGGTCTGCGGCGCCGACGCCACCTCCGGCTCGGTCCATTCCTCCTGCGCAGACGCGGGATGATTGAATAGCGCCGCCATGAGAAACCACGCCGCAAAAACGCCCGCCCATTTCATCGCAAATCAACCTTACCGCCCTACGCCGCCCAGCGAATGGCAGCTCATGCAACGCCCCTCATCCGGCAGAGATTTCATGTATGCCACAAGCGACTCGCGCTCCTCCACCAGCATGTCAATTTTGGGCATGACCGTCCCGGGGCTGACCTCGCGCGGCTCCTTGAAGTGTTCCTCCAGCCATTTGGCGTCGCGCCGGAGGCCCACGTCGCTCAGGTTGGGGCCAACCGTGCCGCCTTCTCCGAAAACGGAGTGGCAGTTGCCGCAGCCGAATGTGGCGAACAGGAGCTGTCCCTCGGTGATTTTCGGATCGGTCCGGATGGCCCGGTTGATCATCGGCGTTTGGGCGCCGTACCAGGTCAGAACAACCACGGCCGACAGGGTCGCCATCCCCAGCGCCGTCCAGCGGGGCCGATCCCACGGATGGCGCGAGATCGTTCGATCGAGCCGTGGGACGAGAAGCAGAGCCATGACGCCGACGAGAGGCACGCCCACCGCCGCCAGCGCCTCCAATTTTCCCGGAAAGAGTTTGAGCATCTGAAACAGGAAGAGAAAATACCATTCGGGCCGGGGATTGTAGGTGGTGGAGGCCGGATCGGCCATTTCATCGAGTTCCGCGCCAAGCGTCAACGCGAGAACGAGGACGATGACCGTCAGCGCCGCCATTGCCACCAGGTCCTTGAAGACCGCATACGGGTAGAAGGATTTCCCGCGTTCTTTGGCCTGCCGGTACTCATCAAGAATTTTCTCGCGGTCCCGGTCCATTCCGGCGCTCATGGCTTTCTCTCCGGCGGCGCGGATATGCCATGCCAGACGACCAGAAAGAGGTGGACGACGACGAAAATGAGAAGAAGGGCGGGAAGAAGCAAAACGTGAAATGAGTAGAACCGGGTGAGCGTTCGGGCGCCCAGCACCTCGCCGCCCTTCAACACGCTTGCCGTCGCCGGCCCGATGAGCGGAACCTGTTCGGCCATTTCAGTGCCGACTTGCGTTGCCCAGTAGGCTTTCTGATCCCAGGGCAGAAGATAACCGGTAAAGCCGAACCCGAGGACGATGACGAAGAGAAAGACGCCGGTCGCCCACGTCATTTCGCGCGGGTACTTGTACGCGCCCATGAAAAAAACGCGAAGAAGGTGCAGGGTGACCATGATCACCATGAGGCTCGCCGCCCATTTGTGTACGGCGCGCAGGAGACCTCCCATGGGCGTCTGGTCGATGAACTGGATGGACGCGTAGGCGTGGTCCGGCGTGGGAGCGTAATTCATCGCCAGAAGGATTCCGGTGAAGACCTGCACGAGGAACAAAAAGAGCGTGGCGCTGCCGAAGGTATACAGCCACGAGACCCGCCCGGAAATCTCCGGGATTTTTCGATCGAGGAGCGCGGCTTTGACCCGGCGCCAACCGCAGCGCTCATCGAGTTCCTGAAGCAACGATTCGTAACGGCTCATGCTACACCCCCGCCCTTTTCTGAGCCACCGGCATGACATGCAGGCGGCCGTCCACCAGACGCGTCGGATACCGGTCCAATGGCCTCGGCGGCGGGCCTTCCACCACCGCGCCGGTTTTGTCAAAGACGCCCATGTGACACGGGCACAAAAATTTCTGCCGCTGGGCGTCCCAGCGGAACGGACAGCCGAGGTGCGGGCAGTGCGGGTCGAATGCCTCGAAGGCCGATTCGGCCGTCCGGACAACCCAAACCGTCGCCCGGGATTGCGCGACGATCCACCCGTCCCGTTTTCGTTTCGAGATTTCGACTCTCTGGGGAACGCCGATTTTGAAGCCGTCCACGTCTCCGACGTCCGACCAGTCCGCCTCCCGTTTTCGCAAGAGGGGCGCAGAAAAAACCGTTCCACCCACGCCCGCGAAAACGATGGCGATGAATCCGCCCATATAGTTGATGGCGCGGACAAACCAAGACCGGCGGGTCAATTCCGCCTCTTTGGGACAGGGTTGATCGCTCATGGGTTGCCTCCCTTGGCGAGGGGCGATCCGTAGAGCACTTTGATCTTGCTGTCCGGGCCGTGGCATTTCACGCAGACGAGTTCCTGAAGGTTCGGTTTGAAGAGATGGGGATTTCTCAGCATGACAGCCTCCGTGAATATCGGTTCGCCCTCCGACCGCCGGGGCCGAACGATGATCCTGGACATGGTCTTTTTAAACGAGTTGGGGTGCAGAACCGTTCCCTCGTTGAAGTAGCCTTCCCTCTGATCCCCATCGCCGCCGGCCATGCGAAAACCGGCGTGGCAGGTGATGCACGAATGGTTTTCGTGATTGTAGGCCGGATTGGTCGACCGGATGTGTCGCTCGTGGAGCGGCGCCGGCGCCTTTTCTCCGCAGGCCGAGCAGAACACCGCCACGGCGAATACGGCGCAAATCCCGGCAGGTTTTGAGAAACGCATTCCGGATTCCTCCCTATCCGGCGGCGGCGCGCGCGCCGGCCAGCCGAGTCTGTTCTTCGGACATGAAATCCTCCGTCATCAGCGCCACTCCCGCATAAAAACGGGACTGGCTTTCTTTCCGGATGTATCGGCAAAGATCGAATATCCATCGGAGCAGATGTTCCTTCAGAAAATCGTTTTGAATGACCCGGCATTTCTCCACCTCGGCCGCAAGACCCCGATCCATGGCGTCAACTTCTATACCGCACAGAAATTGCATGAACTCCATCTCCACCCCGACGTGATCCGGGTGCTCGTCGCAATTTTTTCCGAGAACCGCGCCGGCGTAGTCGTAGAAGCGTTTGACGCCGATCGTCACCTTGCCGCCCAGACGCATCTGGGGGTCGGTGAAAACCGATTCGTGGGGGCGTATGGGCGGGCCTTTGCGGCCGAGGGGAAGAACAAAGAGGCGTGTGTATTCCGCCGTGAGATCGCGCTCCAGGCCGGGGTCAGCGGCCGATTCGTCCAGAAACGCCGCCAGTTCCGCCCGCGCGGGGGAATCGTCCGAAAGCGACAATTCGTCCAGCAAGCGCCGGGACCGGATCAGTTCAACGATACCGGCCGGAGGCGGCTGGGAATAGACGGACGAGAGAAACACATACAGATCGGCCCGGCGGCGGGATTCGAGAGATTCCGTGGACAACTCAGCCATTGCCGGACAACACCCATCGGCGCGCCATGGCGCGGCGCTTGCGTTCCTGATTCATGCAGAGCGGACAGTAAGGATCATCCGCCTGTTTGGAAACAAACGACGCGCGGCATGCACGGCAAATCTGACGGCGGCTTTCAATGAGTTTGCGCTCTCCCGCAAACAGTATCGCGGGGTCGGCCGTCCGCGAAATCGTTATCGCCTTCGGCAGACACGCCGCGGCACAAACGCCGCAGGCGGTGCATGATTTCGGATCAAAATACAGCTCGAAGACATTACCCGATTCTACGCGCCGGATCGCATCGGTCGGACACAAACTCTCGCAGACGTTGCATCCCATGCAGGATTGCGACACGGAAATCCCGGCGAAATTTGCCGGATTTGCCGCGGGATCGGCCGTGACCGTATTCAGAGAGATCGTGTCGGCGGGCGTTTGGGTGGTCGCCCCGTCACTGTCTCGGAGCGATTCGATAAGTTCCAGAAGATGTTGCCGGCGGGGTGACGGGATTTTCCTCAATATTCTTTCACGGAACTTCTCCCCCACGCTCTTTTCTTCCCTTGTCGCATCCGGCTCGGGCAGAATCGCGGCGGCCTGGCCGACCGCCGATTTCAAGAACGTCCGGCGGGACGACAGGGGCGCCGGCAGGCCGGCCGGCTCAGGACAAAACGGCGCGGCGACGACGGACAGGCGGTCCGGCTCAATTCCGGCAAACTTCATGACCCGCCGCGCAATCTCCACCGTTCTTTCCATGCCGGCGCCGGCGCTTCGCATCGGACAGGTTTCACACGACGGCTTCAGAATCTCCACGCGTGCCGCTCCGTGACGGAATGATTCGAGAATGACGGGAACTGTGAGGCGGCCCAGACACACGAGCACGGCATCCGCCCCCGCGGAGTGACTGCAGGAGATGTTGAGAATCCGCGGAGCCGGCGGACGGGTATCCAGCAGGCGGCGGAATTTGAGGCCCCATTGCCTGTCGGTGGCGCAAACGGCGTCGAACCCTCCGTTCAAATCGGGAGACGCCGCCCCCGACTTGAGCGAACGGCATCCCTGCCGTTCGGGGTCGGGGACGGCTGACGTCCATGTCGCCGATCCCCTCATTTCAATCGCGCCGTTCGGGCAGGCCGGCACGCAAGCTCCGCAGGCGATACAAGCGTCGCTGACGCGCGCGCCCTCCGCGCCGATCTGGACGGCGTCGACCGGGCAGGCCCGCGCGCACAGATCGCAGTCGGATTTGGAACAGAGGTACCGGCTGCAAAGCCCCGATTCGACGGCGACCGGGATTTGCGTCAGCATTTCATCACATCGAATACATCGTGCTGGGCTTTGTGCCGCTCTCGATCGAGAGCTTCACTTCCTTCGCCCGCTTCTGCCGAATCAGCGCGGTGAGGTCGTTGACCTCGCCGAAAAACCGCGTGCGGGCAATGCAGGCCGTCACGCAGGCCGGCAGAAGCCCCTTATCAACCCGGTGGACGCAGAGCGTGCATTTTTCCATCGTCTGCGTGTCGGCGTTGTACTGCGGCGCGCCGTAGGGACAGGCCCAGGCGCAGTACCGGCATCCGATACATTTGTCGCCGTTGATGAGGACAATGCCGTCCTCCTCGCGTTTGGTGATCGCTCCGACCGGGCAGGCGGCCACGCACGCGGGCTTGCCGCAGTGCATGCAGGGCATCGGCACGAAATAGACACGCATGTCCTTCGCGGGCTTCGAAGGGTCGGTGAATTCTCCCTCTTCCACGGTGATCACGCGGTTGTAATCGACGCCGACCTGCGTGTTGTTTTCAGCCTTGCAGGCCATCGAGCAGGAGTTGCACCCGACGCAGTATTCGAGATCGATCCACAGGGCGAACTGTTTCCTGCCTCGCTTCTTAAAACTGGCGTCCAGAACTTCCTGCGAAATAAACGCGCCGCGCTCAGCCATGTCTCATCACCCCCCTCAAAGTCTTTCGACGCGCAGGGGCGTGCCGTAACTCTGCGTGCCCCCGGCGACGGGATCCATCAGGATCCGGTCCTTCAGAACCGGATCGGCCATGTAGAGGGGGTTGATGTGGAACCCCGCGCCGATGCGGTCGTCCTGATACTGCGGCTTGCCGTTCACATACCACATGCGCGCGCCGGCGCCCCAGCGGCCGTAAGACTGCGAGACGGAGAATACGCCGGGCCGGACGCGGCTGGTGACGCGGACCTGAAATTTGTACCAGCCGTCGCCGAGCGAGTTGGCGTACTCCTTCACGGGGATGCTGCTGGGCGATTTCACCCTGACCCAGTCGCCCGTGACGACGCCGAGTTTGACGGCCTCGGCCGGATTGATCTCGGCGAAATTCTGCGGCTGAATGGACATGAGCCACAGGTTCTGGGCGGTACGCGACTGCGTGTGCCATGCGTCCTTGTGCGTATGCAGCGCGAAGGGATACTCGGCCCAGAGTTTCGGGTCGAGCGGCTGTTCCGTGCAGTCGAAAATTCCGCGATAGGTCGGCAGGCCGTCGAAGAACGATCCGGTCATGCAGTTCTTGGTCGTCGCGACTTTTTGCTGATAGGCAAACAGCGCCCGGACCGGCCGGCCGCCCGGGAACCGGCAGTACTCGCCGTCGTATTCCTTGGTGGGATTTTCGAACTTCCCGCCCATTTTGACGAAGTCGCTGTTCGGATCGAGTCCGTCCTTGAAGTCCTCATGCTTGTAGTACTCGTTCCAGTAGTCCCAGGAGTTCATGAGGTCGATGCCGTCTCCGCCGCCGTTCTTGCCGAATCCGGGCAGACCGCACCGGATGCCGATCTCGATGAGCACATCATCGGCCATCCGCGCGTCCGGATGGACGCCCCGATACTCGTGCGTCTTCGGATCCAGCTCGCCGACGACGGGCTGGCGCAGTCCCCAGACCTGGGTGTTGACCGGCGGATAGGTTTTGAATCCGCCAAACCGCTCGAGGTACTCGGTGTCGGGCAGGATGTAGTCGGCGAGGGACGAGGTTTCGCCCATGTAGGCGTCGATGCTGAAAAGCAGTGGGACGAGGTCGGTGTTCTTCAAGTTCTCGATGACGGGCGCGTTGTAGGGCATGGTGTAGGCCGGGTCGTTGTAGTAGTTGAGAATCGCCTTGATCTTGTACGGATACCCGTGCTTGAGGTTGGAGAGAAAATTCGGTGTGACGGTGCGCCGCGCCAGCGGATACCAAGGCCGCGTCGGAACCGGCTTCTTGCCTTCATACTTCTTGGCGCAGTCGACCGGAACGCCTTCGGGCTTGCGAAGCGTCCCGCCGACCTTGCCCTTGTAGGCGGCGTGGCCGGGCGAAAATCCGCCGCGCCGGTCGATGTTATCGACGAGCATGTTGATGATGCATAGCGCCTGTCCATTCCACCAGCCGTTGGTCTGCTGGACAGGCCCGCGGAACATTTCGATGACGGGCGTTTTGGCCGACGTAAACTCCCTTGAGAGGCGCGCGATCGTTCCCTTGGGAATGTCGCAGAGCCTGTCGCACTCCTCAAGCGTTTTCTCCCGCGCGCGCTCTTTGAGCATCCGGAACACCGTCTTGCACGGAATGCCCTTGATCGTGACCGACGCGTCGAGATCCGCCGGCCCTTCGGCTTCGTGAAACGCCGTGGGACTCCCTCCGGCCATGACGACATAATCGGCCTGAACCGGGAGGCCCGCTTCGGCCGCCGTCAAATACGTCTTCGGCTCCGTCTGCTTGACGAGGTACGTCATGTCGGTCCAGTTGCGCCGGCCGGCGGCCTTGGCCGATTTTTCGTTCGGCAGGCGCAGGTATTCCCGGTTGAATTTTTCGTTGTCGATGATCCAGCGGATCATGCCGACCAAAAAGAACGCGTCGGCCGCGGGTTTGATGGGAATCCATTCGCCCTTGCCGTTATGAGTCGCCTTGGCCGCGCCCGACGAAAGCCACGGATCGACGACGACGTGTTTGAACTCCTTGGCGTATGGCCCCAGCCGTTTGGCCCATTTCTGGAGTTTGCGGGTGCGAAGCTGCATGGGATAATCGGCGGCGGTGATGTTGGAGCCGATGGAGATGAGGTACGAGGTGAACGGGAGATCGGCGTAGGCGCCGATTTCATACGGGGGAAGATTCAGAACGTCTTCGATGACGTTGTAGAACGTGCCGGCGCATCTGGCGCAATGGTTCAGCATGTGCGGCACGCCGCAGACTTCCTTGACAAAACGCGGCGTCAGGGGCGACTGCTCGTTTCGGCCGTGCATCCAGACGAACTGATTGCGTTTGGGGCCCCAGCCGGCCGGCGGCGCCTCGTCCATGTAGGCCGAATCCTCCGGGCCGAGCGGCGAGTTGTCGTTGAGGATTTTGTTCAATCCGTCGACGTGGCGTTTCTCCTCGCCGGGAACGTCCTTGAACAGGCGGCCCCCGTTCAGGATCTCCTCCATGGCCTCTTCCCACGAGATCTTTTTCCACTGGCCCGACCCGCGCGGTCCGACGCGTTTTAAGGGATGCGTGAGGCGGGCGGGATTGTAGAGCGCAAAGACGCCGGCGTTGCCTTTCGGGCAGAGCGACGCGACGTCCTTGCCGGCCGGGCCGCCGTCGAGGTCGGATTCGGCCGCGAGGTCGCCTTTGGCGGAATAGTCATAACAGTTCGGATGAAAGGGATTGCCGTCGAGCTTGATAAGCTCGCCGCCTTTGATTTTGGCCTGAAGGCCGCATCCGCCGTGGCACATGAGACAGACGCTCCGCACGATCCGGACGTCCTCGCTGATCGGATCGGGTTTGGTGCCGCGCGATCCGAGCTGGTCGCGCCATTCGGCCGCGCTCGCCGGTTTGATCCGGCCAAGCACGCCGGCCGCCGCCGTCAGAGCCGCGCTCACCTTCACGAACGACCGCCGCGTGATAGAATTTTGTGTCAGGGTTGAAATCATTTGCAGGCCTCCTCCATATTTATATTTGGAACCTGGTGTTCCAATCCGCAATCTATTATCCAAAAACTCACGATCTCGTTCCACCCACAATTTGCGCCTGCTTTCGGATTCGCTCAGAGAGGATGTCCCGAATCAGGTCGAACGCCTCCAGCATGCGCGGCGCGGCCAGGCGGTAGTAAATGCGGTTCGCATCCTTTCGGGAGAGCAGCACGCCGCGCCGTTTCATCATGAGCAGATGGGGCGATACGGTTCCAAACCCCACGCCAAGTTTTCTGGCGATCTCTTTCACGCACTCCTCCCCGTCCCGCAGCGCTCCCAGAATGCGCAGGCGCACCGGATGCGAAAAGATTTTGCACATGTCCGCATGAAGTTCGCACAGCATTTCGTCGGACGATCGAGAAACCCCACGAACGGCTTTCCTCCTGCCCACCTCACGCCCCCCTTCGCTTGCGAGTATTCTACAGAACTCAAGAACTGTAGAACGACATTGCAAAGGGTATTCCGACAAAGACCAAGGGGAAGAAAAAGGCGGCAACTACTTTGAGGGCATTGAGTTGGTTATGGGGAAGCCATGATGTCCTGAAGGGGGGTATGTATTGGATCAAAACAGTATGTCCGGATTAGTTACAGAAAGTGAATCGGTGGGTGAAAGCGGAGAGGATCACGACGGCGGCGCGCCGTCGTGCGACTCCATTTCATAATGCGCTGTCCGCGCGAGTTGACCTCAACCTTCCGGCACGGGACGGAGCGGATTCAGGTACAGTCTGGTTTTCTTCCCTGCCGGTTCGACGAGTGGGAGGACCCAACGGTTGCGCCACATGGCCACATTCGGGATGGTGCCCTTGAGCCGGTCCGTTTCCCAAAGCACGACGGCCCGGCGGCCTTTCACGTCGAAGGCGGTCACCTGGGAGCGGTCGTATCGCCGGCCGAGGATTTGCTGTTGGATGGGAGCGGGGATGTTGGAGAGCGCGAGAAGTTCCAATTCCGGATCATCGTCGAGGTTGACGGGGACCGGTCCTCGGGACAGTTCCTCGCCCGGGCGCTTCTCGAACATCTCCCGATCGACGCCTGCGACCAGCAGGAGACTTCCGCCAAACGCGCCGTCGGCCTCCCACACCGCCTCCCAGCCTTCGCCATCGGGCCGGTAAAGAACGAGCCGCCGGTCGTCTCCTTCAATCCTCGCCACGCCCAATCCGCCGTTCGGCCAGAACGCGCCACGGGCGAAGGCGTACAACCGCGTATGTTGCGGCAGGGGCAAACGAGACGCCTCTTTGGCCCGGCCCTTCTTCAGAACGCAGACGGAGATGTCGTTCTTAAAAGGCCCGCCGCGGCCGACATCCTGGCGCAGAAGGACGCCGTCCATGGAGCGAAAAAAGGACGAGGAATCGTAGCCGGCGCGTTTGATTTTGCCGCGAGCGAATTCATAAAAATAGGTGTTGATGTCGCGTCCGAACGCCGACACGACGTAAAACAGTATTCGATCCGCGGCGGATTCACGAACGAATCCGCAGGCCAGCCCCTGTCCGCGGACTTTCACGGACGCCCTTTCATCGAGCTTCGGAAGAGAAAGGATTCTCAGGCGGGATTTGGAGAGGGCCAACAGGAGGTCGGCCGGCTCCTGGGTCGCGATGTCCACGATTTCATCGTTCAGGACGAATCCCTCGGCAAGCTCCGCCGTCATCCCGCGATCAGGCCGATGAACGGGAATCGGGTCCGCCGCCCTTGACGCCGAACTGAACGCTCCGCACAACAGGCAGAACAGGATGAACCATCGCCCGCTGGTATGTGTCATCTCATCCTCCAACGACCTCATGTTCGGAAGGAAAATCCGTTTCATGCGCCGGCACAGGAGGTGAAGGGGTTGACGACGGTCGTGCGGTCGAACTCCTCGCCATCTTTGAGATCTTCACTGTAGACGACACGACAGGACAGTCTGGTGGCGGCGTGAATGATTAGAGCGTCCCAGAAGTTCATGTTTCGACTGTCCTTTAGGGTGAGCGCCGGGCCGATATCCTCCACAAGGTTGTCTACATGATGGAGATGGGCGAATCTGAGGACTCTCGTTTTCGCTGTTGCGGGATCAAGCGGGGTCGAAATTTTCCGAGTGACGTTCCAATAAAACTCGTGCAACACTTGGGTGCTGATCCAGTAGTCATGGGCAAACGCGTGCTCGACCAGCGCCGCCGCCGTTTTCTGTTTGACCCGGTCCGCCTGGTCAAACGCGTAGATCAGGATATTGGTGTCGAGAAACGCCCTATCGCTCGTGAAGTTCATCTCTGGAGACTCTCCGATCCACACGGTAGAGACCCTTGGCGAAGTCCTGCCGAAGCAGGCGGAGCGCCTCTTCTTTGGTGTCAGGACTCTGGGTTACCAGGCGCCTCAGATAATCCCGTACCAGTTCGGAGAGACTCTTCCTCTGCTTTGCCGCCATAATTTTGGCTCGGTACATGAGGTCGTCATCCAAACGCAGGGTAAGATTCTGCTTCATTTGCACATTATAATGTGCGGCACATAATTTGTCAACGGGTGTTTCAATACAATTCAGCGCCGCCCTGATGACATTCATGACAGGCGGTCTCTTTCCACATGTCGCCCACGTCGCCCGGATGCTCAAACCCCGGCGCCTCGATATAGCTTCGCGCCTGCCAGCCACCGCTCGTTTCAGGTTTCAGGAACGTGTGGCAGGTCTTGCAGTCTCGCGTCATCGTCTTGCCTTTGGTCGACACCATGTCGTCCGTGTGGCACCGGAAACACCCAGGGGACTCGAGATGGCCGATGTGGTCGGGATAGGCCTTCCACCGGACCCGCATTTCGGGGAACTGGCTTTTGTTGTGCATGTCCTGCACGGCCAAAATGGCGTCGGTGATGCGGCGCGGGTTGGTTTGTTCAATCGCCGGATATTGTTCGGAATAAAAATCGTGGAGGGCGGCGGCGATCCCGGCCATGGCCTCCGACCGGCTCGCGTACGATTTGTCCAGCGCCCGCACCGCCTCCCGCTTGATATAGGGAAGCGTCCGGTCCAGCGTGCCCGCCTCCAGCGCCTCGTTCACGATTTTCTGCGGCGAGAGAAATTTGTGCGAGGGGCGGTTGTGGCAGTCGATGCAGTCGACGCGGCGCGCCGGTCGCGCGAAGAGTTCGGAGTCCGAAATCGTCAGGGACTTCGACCGGTACTCGGAAATCTCGCCCGTGATGCGGTCCGTCGCGCGCACCCAGGCGATGGCCTCCCGGGTGTCGTCATAGGGGATGTACTCGATGACATGGTTGATGTTCATGTGCAGATGAATCCCCGTCTGGCCTTTTCCGACGCGGCCGCCGCCGACGTTGACCATGAGCCGGACGGGAACGGGCGTGTTTTTCTCATCCGACAGGAAATGCGGCGACGTGCGCTCCTTGGGCGAATAGAAATGCTGGGGCCAGTGGCATTGCTCGCACGTCTCCTGGGCCGGCCGCAGATTTTTGATCGGCGCCGGGATGGGTTTGGGATAGTTGTCCGTGAGAACCGCGTAAATCTGGTAGCTCCCGGTAATTTTGGATTTGGCGAAATAGCTGGCGCCGGCGCCGATGTGGCAGGAAGCGCAATTGATGCTGGCGTGCGGAGAGGTCTTGTAGACGGTGAACTGCGGCTCCATGACCTTGTGGCAGACCTCGCCGCAGAAGGTGGACGATTCGGTGAAGTGATACGTCTGATAGATGCCGGCGGCGCTCATCACCAGGATCACCATGCCGCCGAGGATGAACGCGAATGCGGTGTTGCGGTGGACCGGATTGGCGAAATCGATATGAATGTGCTTGGTGACGGCCGTGCCGGGACTGCGCCGGAGCCGGCGGCGCGTCCACCATGCGCCCGCCGGAATCAGAAGGATCCCGAGGCCGAAAAACGGCGGGAGAATCAGATACAGGACGAGACCGAAATAGGGCGATTCGACGCCGAGAAACATCTCCGTCGCCCACAGGACGGCCTCCACGACGAGAACCAGGACCGACAGGATCATCCCCGCCAGCGTGACGGGATTGTAAAAATAATCGGCAAACTTGTGCCGGACCGCCGCCTCCGGCTGTCCTTCGTTCATGCGCCCGCCTCCCCCCTGCCTTCTCCCTCCTTCTGCCATGGCGGGAAGAGTTTGACAAGAACGGCGAGAATCACAAACGGAAGCACCATGATGACCGCGGCGCTGAAGAGCCCCTCGCGGCCGGCGATGCCCAATTTGTAGGTGGTCAGGCCCCGGAAACTTTTCGAGACGAACTGGCCGCCGATCACGACGTTCCAGCGCATCGCCAGAACGCCCAGCAAAATCAAAAGGCTGCTGATGGTGTAGACCGCCTTTCTCACCCGCTCGTGCACATGGGCGACGCGGGCGAATCCCAAAAGCAGCATGGGCACGATCGATCCCAGAAAAACCTGCACGACCAGCATGCTGAGATAGAGCATGCCTTCCAGCATCACCACCGTGATGTCGTAGTGCTCCTCGGCCTCGTAGGATTTCTGGATCATCTCGAGCGCCTCGAGGCTGAAAGAGACGATGAGGGCGACGAGGAGGTACCGGGCGATGGTGTCGACGCAGTCCATCCGTTCGCCGACGACCTGCTCGCCGCGCAGCCAGCACGAGAACATGTAGATCACCATGACGGCGGCGATGCCGGACACCATCGCGGAAAAAAGAAAGATGATCGGCATGAGGGCGGTCGACCACCAGGGGATGGCCTTGATGGAGCCGAAGATGAACCCGACGTATCCGTGCAGGAGGACGGCCGACGGAATGCCGACGACGGTGATGGCGCGGCCGATCTTGTCGTCGAGTTTGAGGGATTCGGGCGAGAGGTTGTCGGCGCCGAGCGTGAGGATTTTGTAAAACCAGCGAAGCGGCGCGGGTTTGGTTTTCGACAGGGTCACGATGTCCTTGCGATAGTCGAACCAGAGTTCCAGCAACAGAACGATCGTCAGATACCAGAGATAGACGAACCCGAACATGGCCATGGCGGACGTGGGATTGGGCGTCACCAGAATTTCCCATGCGCGTTCCGGCCGGCCCAGGTGCGCGTTGAGCGGCATGGGCGCGACGAGCAGAAATGCCAGCGAGGTCAGGAGCGACAGCCGGTAGGCGGGCGCCATCGCGCGCACGTTGAAGACGCGCACGAGGGACGCCAGAATGAACGCGCCGGCCACGAGGCCCGTGATATACGGATAGAGGACGATCAGCACGCTCCACTGCAGCTCCACTTCGTTCGGATAAATAAACCCGGACACCCGCTCGAGCGCCTCGTAGAATTCCTCGATCAGATGCGGATCCATTTTATCTCACCTCCTTGTCCAGACCCTTGTAGACCAGTTTGGGCTGGGTGCCCAGATGAGGTTTCAGGACGTTGACGCGGTTTTCCTGCGAG
>Ga0156236_116_pt1 | contig 31919 bp, 16 predicted proteins | sample RifCSPlowO2_12_FD_107883 | JGI IMG/M metagenome (GOLD analysis project Ga0156236, IMG submission 107883) | Candidatus Lindowbacteria bacterium RIFCSPLOWO2_12_FULL_62_27
CGACGTCGGACTGACCTTCCACGGCGAGGACGTTCTTATTTCCGGCCGCCATTCCGAGGAGGAACAGTGGGTGAAATCTGCCCGCGAAAAAGTCCGCAACGCCATCGAAACCACCGGCACCCCGCCCCTGAGCGAAATGCTGGACCTGGCCCACGGCGAGGGTCTGTGCCACAATGAGACCTCCTTCCGAAAATCCCACGAGATCCTCGATCATGTTATCGAACAGCATCCCAAAAATGCCCGTGCCTGGAATATCCTCGGTCTTGTGCGGTGGAACGAAAGCGACCTCCCCGGCGCCGAACGCGCATTTCGTAAGGCCATGTCCCTCGATCCGGACACCCGCGTCCATCGGGCGAATCTCGGCCATGTCCTTCACGAAATGGGCCGCCCCGATGATGCCATCCACGTCCTGCGCGCCGCCCATACCAGATGGCCAGATTATCCATGTGCCGCGGAACTCTACGCTCGCACCTTGGAGGCCGCAGGCCAGTATCAGGAGGCGCACGCGGTCCGGACAAAAACCATCGCCACATTCTGCCCAAATGGCGTCATCCCCGCCGATGTCCAGCGATATGACATCGCCTGGTTGCTCCGCCTCTACGAGGGTACCGGCGACTCGGCCAAAGTTGACGAGCTGTACAAACACAAAAACCTCAGCGCCACTCCGCCGACCGACACCTCCGCCCAGCCGTACCGCGAGGCCCTGCTGGCCGGGCCGGAATCTCCGGCGCCGTCCGGGCAGGCGGTCCAGGGACGCCTGATGCCATGAAACAGAGGGAAAGATGAGGATGAGGAGGTCGAGGATTGAATATATGCAAACTACAGTCCGAGCTATTGAAATTCTCACTCAACTTCTTCCCTTGTCAGCTTCGTATTTCAAAAGTAGTCTACACCTTACTGAGAGGGGATATCGAATAGCGTGGGCTATTCACAGCATGGAGGACTTTGTTTGATGACTACCTCTCAGACCCAACCAATTTCGACGATGGATATTTCTGTAGCCGGGCGGGCTTCACGCGGTACTGCGGGCTAACTATGGAAATCTCCGTCACCCACGTCGTCTTCCTGGCAATCGGGTTGTCTGTGGGCGCATTCATCGCTTGGCTCATATTTAAGAACAAGATCGCTCTTGCCGAAGCGACTGGCCGCGCTGCCGGCGAAGTCGAACGGACATCACTCTCGGAACAACTTAAAGCCGCCCTGCAGGAAATCGCGGGCATTCAGAACAGGCTCACGGTAAGTGAAGACCGGGCTCAGAAACTTCAGGCCGAGCTGGATAAGACCGGTCGAGAGAGCGCGCAGTTTGCCGAGAGAGCCAATCGGCTGGCTGATGTTGAAGCCGCACACGATGGGCTTCTGAAGAAGTGTGCGGAATTTCAAGCCAAGATTGCTGAACTAAATACCGCACTGGAACACGAGCGGACTCAGTCGGCGGAAAAACTTTCTCTTCTCAACGACGCGCGGGAGGAGTTGAGCAATCGTTTCAAGGCGCTCGCGAATGAAATCCTGGATGAGAAAAGCAAAAAATTTGCCGACCAGAATCAGTCCAACCTCAACCAACTCCTCGATCCGCTCAAACAACAGTTGACCGACTTCAAATCGAAAGTTGAGGAGGTCTACGTCAACGAAGGCAAGGACCGCAGCGCGCTGACGGAGCAGGTCAATCAGCTGATTCGGCTCAACAACGCGCTGAGCCAGGATGCGCAGAACCTCACGCTTGCTCTGAAAGGCGACCGCAAAGCCCAGGGCAACTGGGGCGAAATCATTCTCGACGACGTTCTGGAGAAGGCCGGCTTGGTTGAAGGCCAGCATTACGAGCGTCAAGGCGGCATCAAGAGCGAGGACGGGCAGTCACACGTCATCCCGGACGTGGTCGTTCACCTGCCGGGCGATCGCCATCTTGTCATGGACTCAAAGATGACATTGCCTGACTACAGGGCGTTTGCAGACGCCGAGCGGGATGAGGATCGGGAAGCCGCGCTCAAACGACACCTGACGTCGATCCGAAACCACATCAAAGGATTGTCCGAGAAGAATTATCAGTCGCTCTATGGCCTGAAATCTCTTGATTTTGTTGTCATGTTCATTCCGCTTGAGCCTGCCTTCATGCTCGCCGTCACCAACGACCGCGAGCTTTTCCACCATGCTTGGGAAAGAAACGTCCTTCTTGTCAGTCCCAGCACGTTGCTGTTTGTTGTTCGGACCGTCGCGTATCTCTGGCGCCAGGAGGATCTCAGCCGAAACGCGAAGGAGATCTCAAACCGCGGCGCAGAGCTGTACGATAAGCTCGTCGGATTTGTCGCCGATCTGCAGGACGTCGGCAAGCGCATCCAACAGGCGCAGGACAGCTACAATGACGCGCGCAAGAAATTGAACGAAGGTACCGGCAACGTCATCCGTCAGGCCGAACTGCTCAAAAAGCTGGGCGTCAAACCGAGCAAAGCCCTCCCCGCCCAGTGGGTGGAGCCGGCGATGGAACAATCTCTTCCGGAAATCCGCACCCTACGCGAGCGACCCGTCGCGCAGGATTCTGGCGGGAAGGCCATCGATGACCGAAGCGAATAGTTCCGTATCCCCGGCGGCCACCCTCCCCCGGACCGGCATGGTCGCCACCGTTCGCAATCGGCGGGGCGTCATCGGCGGGGTGCGGCCGTTTGACGGGCCGCAGGGGGTGCTCCATGTCGTCGATATCGATTATAATGACGGCGGCAGTCCTCTGCAGGAAACGCTCCTCTGGGAGCGGGAGGCCTTTGCGCGCCTCCTGCCGCCGGCCGCCCTGCCCGAACCGCAGGCAAGTACGCCCATGTCGGAGGAGGACCTGACGGCGCTGGTTCGCGCGTGCCGGTGGTCGGCGCGCACGCCCTATATCGATCCCGACGCCGACGGGCCGCTGGACCGCCTGCCGGTCTCGGCTCCCTTCCACGGAGCGGTTCAGGTCGAGGATTTCCAGCTCGTTCCTCTGCTCAAGGCCCTCCGGATGCCGCGCGTGTCGCTTCTGATCGCCGATGACGTGGGGCTCGGCAAGACCATCGAGGCGGGCCTGATTCTCAGCGAACTTTTGCTTCGCCGCCGCATCCGGCGTGTTCTGATCCTCACGCCGGCTGCCCTGCGCCTGCAGTGGCGGGACGAGCTCTGGACCAAATTCGCGCTCGCGTTCAACGTCGTCGACGCCGACGCCACCGTCAAGCTCCGCCGGCAGATCGGCCTTGACGCCAATCCGTGGCGCAGCCACGCGCGCATCATCGCCAGCTACCACTATCTGAAACAGCCCGACGTCCTCGAAGAATTTCGCGCAGCCGGCCGCGCCGACCCGAACGAGGCCCGCCTGCCCTGGGACCTTCTGATCGTCGACGAGGCGCACAATCTGACGCCTCCGCCCCTCGGCGACGAAAGCGACCTCTGCAAAATGCTCCGCCATATTTCCCCGCTGTTCGAGCATCGCGTCTTTCTCACCGCCACGCCCCACAACGGCCACACGCGGTCGTTTACGGGCCTGCTTGAAATGCTCGACCCCGTCCGGTTCAGCCAGACGCACGAACTGAAGTCCGTCGAACGCGCGCGCATTCAGGATGTCCTCGTCCGGCGGCTCAAACGAGAAATCAACGCGCGATCCGCAACCAAAAAATTCTGCGACCGCCTTCCGCCCCAGGCCCTCACCATCGCCCTCCGGCGGAAAGAAAAGGCGCTATCGGCCGCATTCGAAAAATTCCGGGAAAAACTTCATACGCTCATCCGCACCCAGAGCCGCCGTCGCCGGATCGCCGGAAACTTTGCCGTCGAAATCCTCGGCAAACGCATGCTCTCCTGTTCCGCCGCCTTCGCCGAAAGCTGGCGGCGATGCCGGGCCGGCATGGCCGAACCGGACGAGGTGACCGACGCGGAGGTCCTGGCCGCGCAAAAATCGCTCGAAGATGAGACCGTTGATGACCGGGAGGCGGAGAGCCGCCGGGGCGCCGCATCATCGGTGGTCGGCGCATGGCTTCGACCCTTCGCCGGCGACCTCGCCGATGTTTCGTCGGCGCTCGATCAGGCCATCGAGGAGCTTGGTTTCAGATCCGCCTCCGACCCCGCCGCCCAGGATCCCGACGAAGACGCGCGATTTGCGGCGCTCAAATCCCTCATCGAATCGAAACTGCGCGCCGGAGGGGAATGGCGGGCTGATGAGCGGCTGGTCGTGTTTACGGAATACAAGACCACGCTCGATTATCTCCTGCGCCGCCTTCGGGAGGAATTCGAGCCGCACCGGATCCTCTGTCTCTTCGGCGGAATGGACGACCCTCAGCGCGAGCAGATCAAACGCGCGTTCAACGATCCCGACAATCCCGTCCGCGTCCTCGTCGCGACCGACGCGGCATCCGAGGGGCTCAACCTTCAGGAGACCGCGCGGTATCTTCTGCATTTCGACATCCCTTGGAATCCGGCGCGGCTCGAACAGCGCAACGGGCGGCTCGACCGGCACGGCCAGGCGCGGGACGTGTCGACGTGGCATTTCGTGAGCCAGGACGACCGCGACCTCGCGTTTCTGGATTATGTGGTCCGCAAGGTCGACGCGATCCGCGAGGATCTGGGCGCGACGGGCGACGTGTTCGACGAGGCGCTTCAGCGGCGGCTCATCGCGGGCGAGGACAACGCCGAGGTTCTGCGCGATCTCGACCGGCGGCTGGTCGAGGCGGCAAAACTCGTCGACATCCCGAGAGATGACCGCGCCGTCCCGGCAATCCGGCCGGAGGAAAAAGATCCGGCGGGGGATCTTAAGGCGATCGCGGCCGAACTCGATCTTGATCCCGAATCGATGCGCGTCACACTCGACGCCGCCATGGCCGTCGGCGCGGGCCGGCCGCGCATCAGCAACCCGGACGATCACGGCATATCCAGAATCCTCCAGCCCCATCCGCCCGCTTGGGGTCCGATCCTGGACGATTATGTACGCCTGCCGGCCGGAAACGCGGCCGCGGGCGCCTTGCCCGGTCTGGCGTTCGATCCCAACGCCTTTATCGTGACCATCGGCGGCGGCCTGCCGGTATTCCGGCCGCGGCCCGACGCGCTCCTCATGCATCTGGCCCATCCGCTGATCCACCACGCCCTGACGGCCCTGACGCGTCTTCGGTTTCCGGGCGCGTCCGACCGCGTTGTCTCGCGCTGGACGGCGCGGCGGAGCGAAATCCCGTCGGGCGCCGAAGCCGTGATCGCCCTCCATGTCGAAGAACTCGCCGTCAATGAACTTCGCGAAACGTTCCACCACTGGGTGCGGACCCTGCGGTTGCCGGTCAGAAAGGGCAAACTCGGCGCGCCCCTTTCTCATTCCCCGGCAATGGATCTTCGAACCCCGCCCGCGCCGTTGGACGCCGCCGCATCCCGCGAGGCGGGCGATCTCTGGCTCGACATCGAGCCGGATGTCCGCGATTTCCTGAAACGGTTTTCGGCGGAACTCACCGCCACGGTCAAATCCCAGATCGAGTTCGACAGAAAAAAGGCGCTCAAAGACGAGCAGGATCGATACCAGAGCCGGCAGGGTGAAATCTCCGCGCTGATCGAATCCAACACCGTTGCCCGGCTCGCGCGCGAGATCGAGGACCTCAAGCGCAAACGCGAGCAGGGCGTCCTCTTCGATCAGGAACGGCGGCTTGACGAACTCGACCGCGACCTGGAGCTTCGCGAGGAGGAACTCCGGCGCCGCCGGGTTCATTACGAGGAACTCCGCGCGGAATTGGCCAAAGAACGCGACCGCATCCTGAAAAATCTGATTCCGAAGCGGTTCGCCCTCCGCTCCGACGTCCAGATCATGCCCATCGCCGTGGAGATCATCCTTCCGGCATCGGCCCGGCCCGTCACGCGCGCCGCTGCCGGCGGGCGAAAAAAATCCCGCTGATGCCCCCGAACGCCCCGGCCGCGCCCGCCATGTCGTGGTGGGAGTCCCTCCGGCATTTCGGCTTTCTGCTCGGTCCGGGCCAAGTCTCGGACTTGGAGCGCTCGTTCTCCCCGCCGGATCTTGCGCCGTACCGGGCCGACCAGCTCCGCCGCGAGATCACGCGCCGCGACGCCGGCGACATCACGGCCGCCGATTTCGCCGCCTGGGCGCTCGATAAAATTTGCGGGTTTGCCGACGCCCCAGGCACGTGGCGGCGCGGCCGCGATGTCTCGACCGAATACAGCCGCACGCTGGTGTCGGGCGAAACCGCCAAACCGCGGCACATCTGGTCCGGCTTGAACGGCGGCCGGCTCCCAGTGTTTTTCGACGAGGCCAAAACGATCGGCGTCGGCCGGAGCCGCAAAATCGTCAGCGATGTCGTCCAATGGATGCGGCTGGCCCGCCGGCCCCTCGCGCTGATCACCAACGGCCGACAATGGCGTCTCATCTATGCCGGACTCGACTACACCGCCGCCTGCGAATGGGACACCGACCTGTGGTTTGCGGAAGGGCAACCCGGTCCGCAGATCGCCGCCCTGCGGATGATCCTTCAGGCGAAATTGTTTGATCCCTCCGATCCGGCCGCCGAGTCGGCACTGGTCGCCGCCATTCTCGCCGGGCGCAAAGGCCAATCGGAATTGTCGGCCATCCTGGGCGAACGCGTCCGCGAGGCCGTCGAATGCCTCGTCCGCTCGCACGGCCCGGCTCTGGACCGCGCCGCCGCCGTCGCCCCGCCGGATATTTACCGCGGCGCCGTGCGGACGGTCATGCGGCTGGTCGTCGTACTGTTCGCAGAAAGCCGCGAACTTCTGCCGCTTGGCAATCCCCTGTATTACGCGTCCTACAGCCTGCGCGGCATTTTCGAGCGACTGCAGAAATCAGCCGTCCGCGGCCGCGCGCGGCTGGATCACCGATTCAGCGCCTGGCCCGCGGTCCTCGCGCTCTTTCGGCTCATCCATGACGGATCGCATCACGAATCGGTCGTTCTTCCGGCCTACGGCGGCGAGCTGTTTCAGCCCGGCGATCCGAATTCGCCCGACGGCGTCACCCGCGCGCTTGTTCTGTTCGAGTCCGCCTGTTTCGATCCCGGCCTGCAGATCATGCCCGACGGCGTCGTCTACCGCATGCTGGAACTCCTGACCCGCACGACCGTCCGAATCCGGCAGGGCCGCGCCGCCGCCACGGTGGCGATGCCGGTCGATTTTTCCGGCCTGTCGTCCGAATACATCGGCATCCTCTATGAGGGCCTCATGGATTACGAGCTTCGAAAGGCGCCCCCGGCCGATCCGGTCGTTTTTCTGAATGTCGGCAACCAGCCGGCCCTGCCTCTTTCCCGGCTGGAACAGATGGACGACCGGCAGATCAAGGACCTGTTCGAAAAAATGAAAAAAACGGATGCGGCCGATGAGGAGACGGAGGAGGAGTCGGAGGAAACGGATGAGGCGGAGGCCCGCGAGGCGGAACCGGAGGCCGACGAATCCGACGCGTCCGAGACCGATGGCGCGCCGGAGGAGGACGCGGCCGCCGAACCTTCAGCGTCGGAATCGTCCCGCGGCCGGGCGATGGCATGGGCGCGACGCGTGTGTCTCGCCGCCGGGCTGGTCCGCAATCCCCGCGGGCGCATGACGCCGGAACTGCGGATGCAGTTCGACCGCCGGCTCGATGCGGCCGCCCGACAGCTCACCGCGCGCGTCGTCCTTCCCGGCGAATGGTTTCTCGTCCGCTGGGGCGGAACACGAAAAGGTGGGGGAACATTCTACACCCGTCCGGCGCTGGCTGTTCCCACCGCCCACCGTACGCTCGCCCCGCTGGCATTCACGCCCGCTCAACCTTCCGGGCCGCCGGACACGCCGAAAAAGCCGGAGGAGATTCTGTCGATCAAGGTCTGCGATCCCGCGTGCGGATCCGGATCCTTTCTCGTCGCGGCTCTGCGGTTTCTCACCGACGCGCTCTACGCGTCGCTTTTCGCCCATCGGCGTCTGGCCGGCGAACAGGACCGGACGATCGTCAATCTTTTCAATGGCGCGGCCGGCCCGGCCCGGCTCGGCGACGAATGGATTCCCTGCCGCGTCGAGGATGCGGACTTCGAGTCCCGGCTGAAGGCCCGCTTGCGCCGGCATGTGGTCGAACGGTGCGTCTACGGCGTCGATCTCGACCCGCTGGCCATCGAGCTCTGCCGCCTCGCGCTCTGGATCGAGACGATGGACCGCGATCTTCCGTTCTCGTTCCTCGATCACAAGATCAAATGCGGCAACTCGCTCGTCGGATGCTGGCTCGACCGGTTCCGGCATTATCCCGTTCTCGCCTGGAACCGGGAGGGAGGCGACAAAGGGCACGGCAACGGCGTTCACTTCGAGAAGGAAACGCGGACGCGCGCGATCAAGGCGTTCAAGTCCGAAGCCGTGAAGGATGACCTCGCGCAGTTTCTCGGCGCGCCGTCGCTCTTTCGAAAGGACGCGATCACCGAAGCCGAAACGGCGCACGCGGCGGCGACGAAGGTCATCGACGCCATCCACGAGATCCCGCTTGCGGATCACGAGGAACGCGCGCGGATCTATCGCGAGGAGTATGCCGGAAGCGCGGCGCTCCGCGCGATCCGCGAGTCGCTCGACCGCTGGTGCGCCATCTGGTTCTGGCCGGCGGATGCGCTCGAGGATGCGCCGCTCCCGTCGAATCTCCATAAGCCGTCCGAGCGAACAGCCGCGATCGCGCGCGCGGTCGCCGCGGAGAAGCGTTTCTTCCATTGGGAGATCGAGTTTCCAGATGCCTTCAATTCCCGCAGGGCCGGATTCGATGCGATCCTTGGAAATCCGCCGTGGGATATCGCCAAGCCGAACTCCAAGGAGTTCTTCTCGAATATCGATCCGCTTTATCGATCCTATGGAAAACAGGAAGCGGTCCGCAAACAGACCGACTACTTCGCGGACGATACCGCGGAACGGGAATGGCTCGACTACAACGCGGATTTCAAGGCGCAGTCGAATTTCGTGAAGTTTGCGGCATCGCCGTGGGGAGATCCGAAAGAGAGCGACGAGCGCTTCTCGATCGCCCGCGGCGGGCTTAACGATGCGCTGCACGACGAATGGCGATCGCGCCGCGCCGGTGCGCGCGGCTACGCCGATCCGGAGCACTCGTTTCGGCATCAGGGATCGGCCGACATCAATCTCTACAAACTCTTCCTCGAACTCGGCCATTCGCTTCTCCGCTCCGGCGGTCGCCTCGGCTTCATCGTCCCGTCGGGACTTTACTCCGATCACGGTTCCGGCGCGCTCCGGGAGCTCTTCCTGAACCGCTGCCGCTGGGAATGGATCTTCGGCTTCGAGAACCGCGAAAAAATCTTCGATATCGACGGACGCTTCAAATTCAATCCCGTCATCATCGAGAAGGGCGGTACAACCGAGGCGATCAAGACCGCATTCATGCGCCGCAAGCTCGAGGACTGGGAGAACGGCGAGACTTTCGCAACGCTCTACACCCGCGAGCGCGTCACGCGCTTCTCGCCGAAGTCGAAGGCGATCCTCGAGATCCAGTCCGACCGCGACCTCGAGATCCTCGAGAAAATCTACGCCAACTCCGTCCTCCTCGGCGCCGACGGGCCGGACGGCTGGGGCATCAAGTACGCGACCGAGTTCCATATGACCAACGACTCAAAGCTCTTCCCGCCGCGCCCGTGGTGGGAGGAGCGCGGCTACCAGCCCGACGAATACAGCCGCTGGCAGAAAGGCGAATGGCGCCCGATCGCGGATCTATGGCGGACGCTGAAGGTAAAGGCCCTCCCTGACGGTGAACGCCGCTGCGCGCAACCTCCCTACGACACGCTTCCGATCCCAAGAGCCGACATCCCCGCAGGCACCATCCTGTCGCGCGATGCCAGCCACTGGATCGCGGAGGATGAGATAGACGATACGGCGTTGCCGCTCTATGAAGGCCGAATGATCGGACAGTTTGATTTCAGTCAGAAAGGGTGGGTCAGCGGCAAAGGCCGAAGCGCCGAGTGGCGCGAGATTCCATGGGATTCGAAGCAGATCGAGCCACAGTTCTGCATGGGGAGAGAGACTTTTCTGAGTGAACGGCCGAAATACGCCAATCGCATCAAGTTCAGCTTCATGGATGTGAGTTCAGCAACCAATTCACGAACGATGATTGGGTCGGTCGTTTACCGAAACCCGTGCGGAAACAAAGTCCCCGCACTTCACAATCGCTTTGATACGAGTGGCGCCCTATCACTTTGTGCGATCGCTAATTCATTCCTTTACGATTTCCAGCTTCGCTGCCGCTTCGGCGGCCTTTCGTTGAACTACTACATTATTGAGGAAACCGAGTTGCCGCATGCACGCGATGGGTTCAATTCACACCTGCAAGCAAACGCAGTGAGCCTGATGCTTCCTTCGCGAGTATTCGCGCCAATCTGGCTATCTCTTGGAGCGACGCCGGTGCGTGTGCGGTGGCAACAATCTTGGGCCGTATCAGAACACGAACGCATCCGGCGACTCTGCAGTCTTGATTCTATCGTTGCTCTCAACTACGGAATGGACACGGTCCTGCTTCGTTCTGTCCTTACAGACTGCGACCATCCCGCCACGGCGATCAGTTCTCTCTCCCTCAACCCCAAAGGCTTCTGGCGCGTCGACAAGGAGAAGGACCCCGAGCTCCGCCACACCGTCCTCACGCTCGTCGCCTTTCATGACCTCCAGCAAAAGATCGCCGCCGCCGGCGACCGCGACAAAGGCATCGAGGCATTCTGCAACCAGAATGCGGGCGAAGGCTGGATGCTCCCCGAAACCCTCCGCCTCGCCGATTACGGTCTTGGCCACGACGACCGCGCGAAAATCGCCCAACCCGTCGCCGGCCGACTCGGCCCCAGATTCCTCGACTGGCAGCTCGCCCAGTCCCCCGAAGAATCCTGGCGCGAATGCGAACTCCACGCGCGAAATCTCCTCGGCGAGGCCGGATTCAAACAGCTCCAATCCGGCATCGACTCCGATCCCCGCGCCGCCCGCCCGTCCGCCATCAAGCAAGAGCCGGCGAAACCCGCCCGAAAAAAAGCCAAATTGGCGCCGAATCAAGCTACACTTCTGTGAAATGCACGCCCGTTACTACTCCGCTGAACAAGCAGGAGTGGGAATCTTTAAGGTTCCAAATTGGAACTTTAAGAGATTGCGGCGATCATCGAGGTGATCCGGCAACTCATGCGGCCGCCGGAGAAACTCAAAAGGAAGATCGGATATTAAGCGCGGAGGGTGAAACACGATGGCCATCTATGTTTATGTGACGGACCGATGCAAGCGTGAGGCAGAAGAGAGCGGCATGTCGGAGGCATTAACCCGATTTGCCGATCGGATTCAAAAATCTCAACAACTGAATGCCTTTGATCCATTCCCCGCCGGATTCTATGTCAAAAAGAAATTCCATGGCCGACAGGGACGGCTCGTCGGGAAATCCTTCAAACACGGCGACCATCTCGTTCTCTGTCTGTTCTCCATATTGACCCAGCACGACACATACAATAATCGATTTGTGGCCGATCCGGAAGGATATGCCCGGCAGTGTCTCTATAACGAGGTCACCAAGGAACAGATGGAGTTATTTGCCGACGAGAAGGCAAAACTGGCGATTCCCGCAAGAACTGCAATGCAGGATTCGGAGTACGAGTACCTGTATTCCTCTCCGGGCGCTGCGACTCAGAGCGACGATGATTTTTCGGTCTTTGAAACCGCGGAGTGGACACGGGTTGTCGGGCGTCCTGAGATCAAGGAGCGTTTGTTTGTGATCGGGGAGAAGATGCATGAACTGCAGACGGAAGGCGGTGCGCCGGCGATGCGAAGCCATGACTGCGGACGGGGACTGATCGTCGATTATGCGGTTTTCCCGGATATCCGAATGCTGGTCCTGCTTCGGCTCCGTCATCCCGGCGGCGCCCCAGCGGAAATTCCCGATTTCTGGACGACGGCGGTCACACGCGGCTCCGTGGACAAGGCGGAATTACTTCGTCGGTGCCGGCGTTCCTATCCCCACCTCGTGTTGTTCGATGACGATCTCTGGCGGCAAATTCAGAAAGAGACGGAGGGCAATCTGGCGTTGTCCCCGGAGGAGGCGGACATTCTGGCCATGGCCCGGTCGATGGGCGCCTTTCCGCTGTTTATCAATGGCCGGGCGGGCAGCGGCAAGTCCACGATCCTTCAATACCTTTTCGCCGATCACATCCACGCGCATCTGTCCCGTCAATGGGTGGGACTGGCGCCGCCATTCTATTTCACGTGCAGTGAAGGACTGCTTTTGAGGGCGCGGTCGACGGTCGAAAGCATCTTGAAATGCCGCGTGGACGATCCGGCCGCCGGAGGCGATAGGAAGCTGTCCGAACGCGCGGCGGGATTATTGGCCGGCGCGTTCAAGGAATTTCACAAATATCTGTACAGCCTGTTGACGGAGGCTGAACAACGCGACAAGTTCCCATGGCCGATGCGCATTGGACTTTCCCGGTACAAGCAAATGTGGCACAAGCGGTTTGGGCGGGAGCCGCGGGCGATCGAGGAATACGGTCCGGATCTTTCATGGCACATCATCCGGACCTACATCAAGGGATTGTGTCCAGACGACCTGACAAACGCCGACGAATATGAATTGATCGACCGAAGACAGAGGACTGTGACGAAAGAGGCGTACCGGACTGTCCACGAGAAAGTGTGGCAGAGGTGGTATGAGGATATCTGCACGAGCGGGCGGTTCTGGGATGATCAGGACCTCGTCAGATATCTCATCGAGAATGACCGGATCCGCCCGGTCGCGTCCGGAATTTTCTGTGACGAAGTCCAGGATTTCTCGAGACTTGAGCTTGAAGTTCTTCTGCGGCTTTCAGTCTACAGCGACCGGGAACTGGATCCGCGGGATATCGACAAGGTGCCGTTCGTTTTTGCGGGCGACCAGTTCCAAACGCTGAATCCGACGGGGTTTCGGTGGCAGTCCATCAAGGCGACATTTGTGGAGAAGTTCGTCCACGCTCTGGACCCGTCCGAAAAGTCCGGCAAGACCGACTTGAAATACAAGGAATTGACGTACAACTACCGTTCGTGCGGCAACATCGTCCGTTTGTCCAATTACGCGCAGTTGATTCGATGCCGTTTGTTTCATATTAGCGACAAGGAAATCCAGCCGCAGGTTCCATGGGCGCCGGACAGCGGCATGCCGGCGATTTGGTACAAGGCGACGGACTCTCAGTTCTGGGAGAACGTGACGAAGGAAGAGGATGTCGTGATCATCGTTCCCTGCGAGGAGGGAGAGGAGGCGCAGTACGTCGGGAGTCAGGCGAGTCTCAAGCATTATGTCAAGGTCGAGGAGGGCGTTCCACGGAACGTGTTCAGTGCGGCGCGGGCCAAGGGGCTCGAGTTTGGGCGCGTCATTGTTTACGGATTCGGCGAGGCCGCTCCGGCGGCGCTGATGGATCCGCTGACGAACGGCACGGAGCACACCTCCGATCTCGACCGAGCTTTGCCGATGGAGTATTTCTTCAACCGTCTTTACGTGGCGGTGAGCCGGGCCAAGCGCCGGCTGTTCGTCGTGGACACGAACGACGGCTTTCAACAATTATGGAAGCACTTTGGGGATGACGCGTCGGCCCGGCGGATCCTGGAATGGATGCCTGCCGACGCTCCGGCGTGGCGGGATGAGGTCGGGTATCTGACGGAAGGCGTCGAGTACGATCTGTCCGGCGACCGGAACATTGACAGCCTTGAAAACGCGCGCGTGTTCGAGGAGGCCGGCCGGGAGCGTCGCGATCCCATGTTTCTTAGAAACGCGGCCCTGTCGTACAAGAGCGCCGGGGACATCAATAAGTATCGCGACTGTATGATCGAGGCACTTCTGATCGAAGATCGATTTGTGGACGCCGGAAACCTGTACGCCGAAGCCGGCGAGACGATCAAGGCCGTGGACTGTTTCTGGTCCGGCGGCCGGACATGCTGGGACAGGATTTTGCAGGCGGCATCGAAGGATCCGAAGATCGTTCAGACGCTTGAATACAGGTTTGTCTCCAGCATCAAGCAGAGCGAGCCGGCCGCGAACGTGCTGAAGAATATTCAGGAATTGAAACGGCGGTTGGACGACGAAAGCACCCGTGATAAATATCTGGGGGATCCGGCGTGGCCGGCCGCATTTAACGAAACCGTCGGGCAGATTCTGAACCGGACGTTAAAGGACGTTCCGTGGGTGTCGATCGCGTCGGCGGTTGACGGCGTGGTGAAGCATGGATTTGGCATCGAGGCCGAGCGGCTCGGGCATCTGTACCGGAAAGCGAGCCGGTTTGAGGATGCCCTGCGGGTGTGGGAGGAGGCGGGGATCAAGCCCAAGGAGTACTCGGCCGTCGCCGCGTCGGGCAAGAGGTATCCTGACAATTTGATTTATCTGTCTGAGCTTGGCCGGCACGACGAGATTCTGAATCAGTATGATTCGAATCGGGATGTGGCGCTCGCAAATGAAATCCGAAAGATTGTCGGAGCGGCCTACCTGCGCAAGGGCAGATTGCGTGAAGCGATACCCCTGTATGCGGGGTCGGCGGACGCCGAGGGCCTGATGGAGGTCGCGCAGGTCGCGTTCAACAAAAGCATGCGCGGTGTTGCGTCTCACGCGGTGGGCATTATTCCCGCCGCGCTGATTCTTGGAGGCCGCTGGGAGCCGATTATCAATTATGTCAATGGTGGAAATTTTGTCGCGGTGTCCGACCGGGCGGCTCGATTTAGGAAATGGTTCGGCCTTCAGGAACAGATGATCCGGGACCGGTTCGTCAGAGCCTTCGCCCGTTACGAGGCGTCGGCGGAATTAACGGTGAAACAGTCAAGTCGTCTGTCTGATTTCCTGAAGGAACATTATATTGACAGGATGGCGCGGGTCAGCCCGGATGTGGCTCTTGAGATCGGCGTGGCCATCGAGCGCGCCGGACGCGTCATCGATGCGCTTGAATATTACGAGAAAGTCCAGAAGTTGGATATGCCGGATGATGGCCGGCGGCAGGCGGCCATGAGATGGATCAAATGCAAAGAGCGACAAATTGAGTATGAAGAGAGGCAGGGCCGCAGAAATGTGGTCCTGCGTTATACGCAGGAGGTGGTAGCCCGCCGCCGCGATATTGGCATGAGGCGCGACGAAGCGATACAGGACCTACCGACGTTAAGTCCGTTGGACGAATTGTTCACAGGCTATCTGCGTGCGCCAGTGGAGGAATCGGACCCGGCGTCCAGCAGGCAAGCTGCGGCTGAAACACCTGCGACGGCCGGCAGAACGGACTTGGGCGACAGGACGGAGTACTGGCTTGGCTCCCTCAAGATTCGCGTCTTCAAGAAAAAACGCAGAATCAATATTGAACATCAGGAGACAGGCGACACGATGTCATATGATCTCGTCCGCGAGGAAGCGCACTCCGCCGATATGACGGTCCAGAAACGATTGGGAAGTAAATGGTATTGCGAGGAATGGAATTTAACCTTGGATACTGAAAAATATGTTGGCGACCGGCGGATCGATTTCATCGTTGGCCCGACGAACGAAAAACTGACGTTGAAGTTGTAAGCCACATCGAGCGCCGATGGCCCTAAACCCCCTCGCCTACACCGAGAAGGTCGTTCGCTCATTCCTCCGCTATCAACTCACGGCCTATCCGTTCGCGGATGAGCGGCTCAACCGGCAGATGCGGCGGCTGTTGTCGCTTGACACTGTCCGGCAGACGCCGCTCTTGAAAGGCCCCTATGTGAGCCTCTCGCGGGCGTTTCGGCCGGGCGCGGCGGTGGAACAACTGGTGTCGGAAGGCGTTCTGCATCCGCACATGCGGCAGATCATCCCGTTTCCGGCCGTGTTCGGCCATCAGGAGCAGGCCATCCGGGCCGTCTGTTCCGGCAAGACCACGCTGATTTCGACCGGCACGGGATCCGGCAAAAGCGAATGTTTTCTGTATCCCATCATCAGCCGGTGTCTCGAACTGCGGGATCAAAACGCGCCCTCCGGCGTCTCCGCCGTCATTGTCTATCCCATGAACGCGCTGGCCGAGGATCAGCTCGGCCGACTGCGCGATCTTCTGGCCGGAACCGGCATCCCGTTCGGGATGTACATCGGCAAGACGCCGGACTACGAGTCGGAAGTGCGCGGACGGCGGCTCAACGCTGGATCGTCCCGCGCGGACTATCAGGCGGCGCTCAAGCAGTCCCGCGCGCGCGGCGAGGGCGCGGCGATCCATCCGGTGGAGGAGGTCTGCAGCCGCGAGAAGATGCGGGCGGCGGGCGGACAGCCCCGGATTCTGCTGACGAACGTCAAACAGCTCGAGCTTCTTTTGACCCGGCAGAGCGATGTGGAGCTGTTCGACCGCGCCCGGTTGGATTATCTGGTGTTTGACGAAGCCCACACGTTTACCGGCGCCCAGGGAGCGGAGGCGGCGTGCTTGATCCGCCGTCTTCGAAGTTTTTGCGGGCGCAATCCAGAAGAGTCGGTTGCGGTCGCGACATCCGCCACGATCGTGGACGCGGGGAATCCGGATGCCGCCCGGGACTTTGCGAGCCGTTTTTTCGGCGTCGCCAGAGAGGCCGTCGAAACCGTTCAGGAAATCTACGCCGATGAGATGTGGGCCGCGCACCGGACGGTTCCGCCGGCGCCCGATCATCCGTCCGAACGATTGGCGGAAGTTTTGGCGGCAGTAGACGCGCCAGACCCGGAACCGGCCGTCCGGCAGTCTTGGCGGAATTTGACGGGCACGGAATTGCCCGCCGGCGACTGGCAGGCGGTTTTGTATCAGGCGCTGGCCGGTAACGAACTTGTCTATCAAGTTTCAAAACTGCTTGAATTGCCCCGCGCGCTTGGCGACCTGTTGGGCGAACTCGAGGGCAAGATCGGCCGGGTGGTGACGGAGGAGGAACTGATCGCGTGGCTGACCCTGGGCGCCGCGTCCCGTATGGACAATCGGCCGCTGGTTCGGCCGGTCTCGCACGGATATCTTCGCGGCGTTCCCGGAGCGGTGGTGACGTTCGATGAGAATCAAACGGATCCAGTTCTGCATTTGTCGGCTGAGGACGACCCCGGCGGCGGAGTTCCCAAATTGCGTCTGCGCGTGAGCACCTGCACCACCTGCGGCCAGCATTATTTCGAGCACGCGCTGGCCGATTTTGACTACACCGGCGACATACCCGGCGGCGGTCGCGCGGCCGGGGGAGCTGTTTATTGGGAGCCGCTGGATGAATCGCGCGGCGGCATTCGCATGCTGTTGGTGGACCGGCTGATTTCGGAGGAAGACGGCGACGGGGATGATCATCCGCGGTTGACGGCTCTGTATTTTTGCCGCAAATGCGGCGCGGCCCATGCGGACGAAACCGAGCATTGCCTCGCCTGCGGCAAGGGCGGCCGCCCCGTCGCTCTCATGGCCGTGCAACAGCGGGATGGCCATCGCGGACAGCTTCGGACGTGCCTGAGCTGCGGCGCGGCGGGCCGGACGACGGCCGGAAGATTCCGTGAACCGGCCAGGCCGGTCCGGGCGACTCCCGTCGCGGACGTTCACGTTCTGGCGCAGGACATGGTCCATCACGCCGAGCGCAAGCGTCTGCTGGTTTTCGCGGACAACCGTCAGGATGCGGCCTTTCAGGCGGGCTGGATGCGCGACCATGCGCGGCGATTCCGCCTGCGCGCCATCATGGCGCAGGCCATCGCCGGCCGGCCGATGTCCGTTGGCGACCTGGCGCACACGCTGGACCAGATTCTGGAACAGGACGACGCGCTGTCCATGGCGCTTCTGCCCGAAGTGTGGGCCGTCGCGCCGAAGGAGACCGGCGGGGCGGTTCATCGGGAGGAGCGAAAATATTTGCTTCGGATATTGATTCTTCTCGAGATCACCATGGGCGCGCGTCAGCAGGTGGGGCTTGAGCCGTGGGGGCGTCTTTCCGTTCGATATCTGGGATTGGACGCGGGCGCGGAATTTATTCAAACGTGGTCGAAACGGCTGGGATTTACTCCCGATGTTCTGTCCGAAGGCACGACCGCGCTGTTGGACGTCATCCGCCGGAAAAAAAATCTTCTGGACCGGACCGGCGACATCTTTTCGAAAATCTGGGGCGACGGCGATCGAGAATTGCAGAACGGGTATATGCCGGAACTTTCCGGCATTCCCAAAGGCCTGAAGCTAACCCGACAGGGACAGGACGACGACCGCTGGATCGACCAGTGGGTGTCCTCGTCCGGCCGGCAGACCCTGGCGAGCGAGATCGCGAAAAAATGGGGAGTGGCACCGGACCAGATCCAGACGTTCCTGACCGGGCTGTGGGATTATCTGACGTCCGAGCCGGTCGGTCTTCTTGCGCCGGTCACGCTCAAAGGCCAGCGGGGAAATGCGCTGCCCCGCTGTCACGGCGCCCGGCAGATCGACGCGGACAAACTGCTCCTGGCCGCCCACCGGGGCGTCTACCGGTGCCGCGCGTGCCGCCGCCGGACCGTGTCGCGGCCGCCGCTCGATCGCTGTCTGGCGTGGCGATGCGACGGGCAATTGGAATTTGTTCAGGAAGATCCCGAGAATTACGACCTTCAGCTCATCGACCAGCAATACGCGATGCTTCGGCCCCGCGAACACACCGCCATGGTGCCGCAGGACGAGCGGGAGCATATTGAGCACATCTTCAAGGGCGAAAACGACGTGATCAACACGCTGGTCTGTACGCAGACGCTCGAGCTTGGCGTGGACATCGGCTCGCTCGATGCGGTGTTGATGAGAAACATGCCGCCCCGGCCGGCCAATTACTGGCAGCGCGCAGGCCGGGCTGGCCGCCGGCATCGGATGGCCGTGAATCTCGCCTACTGCCGGCCGGTCAGCCACGACCGGGCGTATTTTGCCGAGCCGGTGAAAATGCTCGGCGGACGCATCGATCCGCCCGCATTTAATCTGTCCAACGATCTGATGATCGCCAAACATGTCCATGCGTCGATTTTGACCCGATTGCATCAGATGTCGCGCGAGGGGTTTGGACTTTCAGCGCCGGACCGGGAAGAGATCTTGGAGGCGCTGAAGACCGCGTTTCCGACGAGAATCTGCGATTACCTGTTTGACGAGCGTGGAGACGTGCGGCCGCGGCCGCGGGATGTTACCGCTCTGCACACGGTCATCACCAAACATCAGCAGGCCATCGAGCAGGCGGTGACCGCGGCGTTCCGGCAGGGCTGGCCGGCGGAGGATATGACCGCCGTGTCACAGACCAAACTGGCCGGGCATGTGCTGAACATGACGGCCGAGTTGGAAGCCGTCGTCCAACGCCTCCATCGTCGGCTCCGATGGGCCATGGATCAGATGGAAAAAATCGAGACGCTTAGGCGGCGGGTTGGCGTGCCGGACGAGGAACAGCAGGCATTTTATGACCGATGCCGCCGCCTGGTTAAAAAGCTGAAAGGCCGGGCGCCGCGCCGTCGGGCGCAGTCGGAAGGCGTGGACGACATCCTGACGTACGGTGTTCTGGCGGCGGAAGGATTTCTTCCCGGATACGGGCTTGAAACGGGGTCCATCGTCGGGATGGCGGAGGTTCCGAAGTCGATTCGCGGCGCTCGGGATTTCGACCTGCCGCGACCGCCAACCATCGCCGTTCGGGAATATGTTCCGGGCAACCTGATCTACGCCAACGGTCAACGATTCGTGCCGAGGCGGTTCACGCGCGAGGTGGAGGAGGGGCAGGATCAGTCCATCGTGTTTGAAGTGAATCCGGCCCGGCAGGCCGTGCGGCAAACGACAACGGCTGCGACGGGGGATCCGTCGGCCGCGGTGATCCGAAGCATCCCGATTTCGGACGCGACGCTTGTCCACGTGTCCCGGATTTCAGATGAGGAAGAGAACCGGTTCCAGATGGCCGTGACCCTGTTTATTCGAGAGCTCGATCAGCACAGCGGAGGCATGGCCTACCGGTGGGGTGAGAAGGAGATTCAGCTCCGGAAGGGCGTGCGGATGCAGATGGTCAATGTCGGCTCGGCGTCTCTCATCCGATCCCGGAACCGGTATGGCTATCCGGTCTGTCTCGGATGCGGCCAGAGCGTGTCGCCGCTCTCCTCGGACGCCCAGATCGACGACTTCAGGCGAAAACATGAGGAGTGGTGCGGCATGCGGCCGGAGTCGATCGGATTTCACTGTGAAATGGCGGTGGACGCGCTGACGATTTCGGATTGTCAGGACTGGGAGGAGGCCTATTCCGTGGCCGAAGCCATCCGATTCGCCGCGGTGGAACTTCTGGACATGCACATCGAGGATCTTCAGGTGACGGTGATGGGCAAATACGATTCGGACCGGCCCAACGCCGTTTTGTACGACCCCATGCCGGGCGGGTCCGGACTCTTGGAGCAGATCTGCGCGCGGTTCGGCGAGATCGCGGCGGTAGCCCGGCGATTGGCCGAAACCTGTCCCTCCGTCTGTGATACGAGCTGTATCGATTGCTTTCAGACTTATAGAAACGCGTTTTATCACCGGTTTCTAAACCGTCATGCAATGTCGGACAGATTCACGCGGTGGGGAGACAGCCTGTCGGACACGCGGCCGATTCCGCAGAGGCTTCCGGCGCAGGAACCGGCGGGGGCGGAACAGCCGGTCAACGAGGGCGAGCGAAAACTGCGGCGGATGCTGGCGGCGGCGAATTTTTCGGAGGGCCGGTGGCAAGAGAGCGTCTCTCTGCCAAGGCCGCTGAACTCGACCACGCCCGACGTGACGTTCGCGCATCCGGACGAAGAGGACCGGAAAATATTCATCTACCTGGACGGACTGTCCGGCCATCTGCATGGCAATCCCGAGACGCGAGCGCGGGACATCCAGATTCGCGCGGAACTGCGTGCGCAGGGGCATGACGTCCTCGAAATCACGCGGGTGGATTTAGATGACCGCGAGGCGATGACGCGGCATTTGAAGCGTTTGGCGCGGCTCTTGATCGGCCGGGATGCGGTGGATCGCGTGGCGGGCGAGGCGGATCAGTGGTTCGCGGCGCGGCAGGACCAGCCCGCCACTGCGCCGGTGGTTGTCCCGCCGCCGCCGGTTGATCTGTTGCCGTTCTACCGGGTTGACCCTCAGCCGCGGGACAGATGGACGACGGCTGTGCCGTTCATTGAACTGGAAGTCGCGGCCGGGTGGTTTAGTGACGATCAGGTGGTCGATCACAAGCTGGAGGAGGCCGAACAGTGGGTGGCCCCTCACACGGATCGAAAGATCGCGGAGGGAATGTTCGTCGCGCGGGTCAAAGGCAAGTCCATGGAACCGCTGATCCCAGACGGCTCGTTTTGCCTGTTTCAGACGCACAAGGGCGGCGGCCGGGATGGCCGCATTGTCTTCGTCCAGCACCGAGACATCCACGACGCGGAATGGGGCGGAAATTACACGTTGAAACGCTATGCGAAAAGCATCAAGGAGACATTCGACGACGAGACATGGCGGCACAAGGAAATCCATCTGGCGCCGATCAATCCGGATTACGAGACTATCATCCTCCGCGACGTGCGGGACGAGCATTTTGCGACGATCGCGGATTGGGTGGAAGTCTTGAGGCGGAGAGTGTGATGGCGGCGGTCCGTGTCAGGCGCTGTCCGCGATGTGCCGTGAAACTGGGAGTCGACAAGCTGGTTTGCAGGGTATGTGGCTATCATCTGGCGCCCTTTCTCAATATCAAGTCAGACACGAAGCAGTGCTCCATGTGTAGGAAAATCAAGGCCGTTGCGTCATTCAATCTGGATAAAAAGTGCATAGATGGATATGACATTGTTTGTACTGTGTGCCGTCAAGCCAAAATTGATTCATTGAAGGCTTTGTCAGACGCGATCGCGTTGATACGGGAAACTCCCGGCGCACTGAACGATCGGCAAGTTTTTGTATTGGCCAAAGAAGCGCATCGGCTCAACCCTTCCGACACGCAGACGGCCGAAACGTTCGAGAAATACAGAGAGGTCATGCAGCAGCATGAGAGGAAGGCCGCCGCCAGTTCGAAGATGTCAAAGGCATCGCGGGAGACCAGAAAGAAACTCAGACAAAAAAAACTTGCCGCCAAAAAATTCCGCATGTCGAAAAAGAAATTCAGCGTCTCAGAACTGTACTGGGGCGGAGCATCGCTTCGAACTATCAGCTCGAACAGATATTGGCGCGGTTGAGTGTGACCTATAATCTACATATGGGGATGATCGGAAAGGGGTATTGACGCTTGTTTCCTGACCCGGCGGAAAAAAGAGTTCGATTAGATGTCACGATTGAAAGATCCAGCCTCAAACTTCTGAGTGGAGAACCGATTCCGGTTGTCAGGGACGGCACACTTGGCCAATTGACCATTCCAGCGTCTGCGATAACAGATGACGCACAACGGCGCCGGTTTACAATGACCCGATATGAGGGAATGCTTGGTCAAGGGACAACAGTGTTGGTCGAAATACAAACGAACAAGGGAATTCCGGACCGGCTTGCGGCCGGCGCAATTGTTCGGGATGACGGAGATCGTCGGTTAAGGCCGACAACCCGATATGTGAAAGTACGGATAGAAGAACCATTGCGTTTAGAAATCATCGGTGAGAATTTGGGCCGGCTGCTGGACTGCAAGTGCAAGATCGAGAGTTTGAACCAGGAAGCCGATAGCGTCAATCATGCCTATACGCTCATCTCGACCGCATTCGAACCAGAACGGAAAAGTCATACCGGCAACGTATTTTCCAAAGTTTTCGTACAGCGGCATGACAAGAAGTGGGTGACGTTGGATGCATTGAGGCAAACCATCCTATGTGGGGTTTGATTCACTATAAAAATACATTGGCGAGGTTCGCTTTCACCGGCATCGTTCGTTTACCGAAATAGCGGGGCCAATTCGGAGGTGGAGGAAATCCATCATGTTTGACGAGGCACTTTGGGCCGGCGCGCATGCGACGCGGAATTTTGTCCTGAACGATCCTGTCCTGGACTGGCTAAACCTTTACGGCGAGCAAAAAGGATTTATCAGGGATACCGGGCTGCCGGGGTACGATCCGCGTACGGACATGTCCGCGTTTCTGTTCAAGAAAGGCATTGAATTCGAACAGGCTGTGATTGGGCACCTTAAAACGCGGGCGGCTGTGGTCACCATTGCGGTTGAGCCGGGGCAAATACGTGATCCGCAGATGGCCGAACAGACAGTGGATGCCATGGCGCGGGGCGCTCCGATTATCTACAAGGGGGTGCTGCATGACGATCGGCATCAAACGTATGGCAGTCCGGACCTGATGGTGAGAAGTAATATTTTACATGAGTTGTTTCCCGCCGCGTTGTCAGCGGGAGACGCCGCCGTTTCCGCGCCGGCGGTGAAGGGCGGGTCATTTCATTACAGAATTGTCGATATCAAGTTCACGACTCTTGATCTGCTGGTCAGCGGCGAACTCGGCAACTCCGATTCCGGACCCGCTTATAAGGCTCAACTGTTCATCTACAATCGCGCCCTGGCGCAGATTCAGGGGTACCTCCCGCCTGTCTCCTATCTCCTGGGCCGGGGCTGGAAGCAGACCATCAAGGGTGAGACTCGCAGGGGAGTCAACGCGATGGAACTGCTTGCGCCCGTTTCGCAGACCGGCATGGTCAGCAGGGAAAAAACAATTGCCGCCGTCGTCGACGCCGCTTGCGATTGGGTCCGGCGGGTCCGATCGGACGGCATGAACTGGACTGTCTGCCCTCATCCGTCCGTGCCGGAACTACGACCCAATATGGGAAATAAAGAGGACGCGCCATGGGCTGAGGCGAAGAAGGCTATCGTCGATGAGCTGGATGACCTGACGGTTCTATGGCAGGTGGGAGCGGGAAAACGCGACGCGGCCTGCCGACAGGGGATTCGTTCCTGGAGAGACAAGAGATGCACAGCCGAGGCCGTCGGCATCACCGGCGCCAAGCAGCAGCCGATCTTGCAGGCCATTCTCGATATCAACCAGAGAGAGGACGGCCCGACGCTCTCACCCGATCGTGTCACCGCCTGCCGCGAAATATGGGGCCCGGATCCCCCGCTGGAATTTTTCGTCGATTTCGAAACGGTCACCGACCTGAACGACGATTTCTCCGATTTCCCCCGCCGCGGCGGCCAGCCCATGATTTTCATGATCGGGTGCGGCCATATGGAAAACGATGCATGGACATTCAAATGTTTTACCGCAACTTCGCTGACGCCGTCGGCCGAAGCCGTCATCATCGACGACTGGATCGACCACATGGGGCAAATCCGTTTGAAGACCGGCAACGGCATTGAACGACCGGTGGTTTACCATTGGTCTCACGCCGAAACCACAAATCTCTCTACCGCCTATAACGCCTCAGTCCAGCGCCATCCGGACAAGGCCGGCAAATGGTCCTCCCCACACTGGTTTGATTTTCTCAAAGAGGTCATGAGAGCGGAGCCGGTCGTGGTCCGGGGCGCGCTGGGGTTCGGCCTGAAAATGATCGCCCGCGCCATGCACCGGCACGGACTGATACAAACCCTCTGGGGGGAAGGCTCCATGGACGGCCTGGGCGCCATGGTCGGCGCCTGGTGGTGTTGCGAAGAGGCTGCGAAAAATGGGCTCCGGTCATGCGATATCAGCCTGATGAAAGAGATCGAGCATTACAACGAAATCGACTGCAGAGTCATGATGGAAATCGTCCACCACTTGAGAAAGAATCACTGATTCCTTCCTGTTCGCTTTCGCGGGCATTTCTCGTTTACTGAAATAGAAAGACACAAAAGCAGATCCGAGTCCTCAGGGAGGCGGTCGTGATGGGCTGGAGATGGAGCAAGATCAAAAATTTCGGGCCGTTCCGGGTGATATTCAGCCGAGGCGGGGTTGGAGGCAGTTTCGGGATTCCCGGGTGCCGGGTGGGGGTGTCTGCGTCAGGACGGCGGTATCTATCGCTTGGGATTCCGGGGACCGGATTGTATTGGACGCATTATTTTGGGAAAGATCCGGGCGAGACAGGGACGGCGGATTCGCCGACAGATCTGGAGCACCGGGATGGATCCGTTTAAGCTTGCGTATATTCTGATCGAGACGTTTCTATTCTGTTTGACTTTCTATTACGCCACGATGATACGCAACCTGTTCCAATCGGCGGCGGTATTTTGCGTTTTCAACGCCGTGACATGGATTGTCGGATTCGTCATGTTGATTTTGAAAAATCCCGGGACGGTGAATGGAATGATTTTGGCCAAGATGCAGTTATGTCTCATTGCCGCAGCCGGATTTCTACTTGGGGCGTATGAGTGCATCAAGCGTGGCAAGGAGTCCTGACATGAGCCGACGGTTGGCCGGGAGGATGAGCATGAAGGGCGACGAGATGAGCGGGGAAGCGCAGTTCTATACGGTATTCTTCCTCATCGCCGGCGCCATCGCTTTTGTCGGCACGCCTTTTTTGATCGGGAGTGATTACATCGAGAGTGACGAAGCAAAGGCGATGATTGCGCTCTTTTACACCTTCAGTGTCATCGGCATTGGCGGATGCCTGCTCCTGGGACTTGGGATACACGTTTTGCAGTCAAAACTGCCGATCTCTTCAGCAATTCTGGCATTTTTGATCAAAGCGGCCGTGGCGGTAGTCGTCGTTGCGATTGCATTGTGCTGGTTTTTTGCGATTATTCCCCTGTTTGCGTTTGTCGCGGGCGGTATAGCGGGCGTGAAAAAGGCCAATCGCCGGTGATAAAATCGATTCTGGAGGTGGCGTCATGAAAGGTTACTGCGGCGAATGCAAGAAAGAGGTGCGGATCCGGTACGAAGAGGATGACGAGGGAAACATCACCTATCACTGCGTCGAATGCAACTGCGAGATCGACCGGCTGACCGGGAGATGAGAACTGTGGTCATGGAATCCATATTGCCTGCACGTCAATCCGTAGGTTATCCTTAGCTCATCGACCATGTTGAAGACCATATCCGAAGAGACCGAAATTCAGCACTGCCAAAAACGCTTTGTCGAAGCCCTCAAGGGGCAGTCTTCGGATCGCCTGCCGGTCAACGTCGGACATCTCGGCGCCAGTTATGACATGGAGGCAACCTACATCGAAAAACAAGCATTATGGTTTGTCTCAAAAAGAATAGAAAACAGCCGATACTGGAACGGATTCGGAATCGGTTATCCGGAACGAAAGACTTCCTTGTCCATCACATGCGAGATCAATTTCCCGCTGAATGGTATCAACCGCCGGGTTGCGGGTGCGTTCGCAACTGACCAAAAGGGCGAGCGTTATGTGATTCATCGCGGCAACATTGGCGGCGGACGCAAAGGCATCAGCAAAACCCTGTTCAAAAACTGCTACAAGGGTGAATGGATCGAATTGGACGATGGCGAAATCACCTCGTCCGTCGCCCTGATAGGTGCGCTGGGATCGGATGACCTGCCCACGCGTGTCGGACGGTTCGTGCATGAAATCGATGAAATCAAAAAACGGCGATGATTTCGTAACGTCTGTTTGACTTTTCAGGTTAATCTTAAGAGGAGATCCACAATCGCCGGTTCGCTATTGAATACGTCTCTCGCGCTCACTCGCACAACTTTGTATCCGGTCGCCTCGATTCGTTTGTCCCGGACGTTGTCGGACCGGATCTGTTCCGGGCTGTTGTGCTGTTTGCCGTCGACTTCGAGGTCGTAACGGGTTCCGAAGGGGGAGACGACGAGGAAATCGAGTTCGTCGCGGCCTTCTTTGAAGTGATGGTGAAACCAGAGTCCGGCCTTGCGAAGAAGCTCTGCCATGCGGGATTCGGAGGTTTCGCGGATGTCTGCCTCTGAGTGTCCGGCAACGTGGCCGGAAGACACGTAATCTGCGAATTCACCGATATACCCGCCCGCGTTTTTGCAGGCTTCCAGATTGCCGATGACATGAAGGGCGGCGCGGGCGCGGGTGACGGCGACATTGAGGAGCTGATCGGTTTTGGCGACCCAGCCGGCGGTCTTTTCACGGATGCCGTCGGAAATGACGGGGGAAAAAATCATGAGGTCGCACTCATCGCCCTGAAACTGGTGCGCGGTGCCGACAGTCAGCCGGCCTTTCACCTCTTCCCACCACGGTTGTTTTTGAACGGCTTCGCCCAGCTTTTCCATCTGGGCGCGAAACGGAGTGACGATGCCGAATGTCAGATCGCGGTTGGCCAAGAGTCCGGCTCCGTGCCAGAGATTCAAAAGATGGATTGCCGCCTCGATCTCGTCTTTGTTCCATGCGCCGCGTGATGTTTCCGGCACACGGCCTTTCACGTCGTGCCAGAACACACCCAGTTTCTGACCATCCACCTTTTTTTCCAGAGCAGAGACAGCGGTTCGGAGAACAAGCCGGCCCTGATAGAAGACCCGGTTGGAGAATTCGATGACGTCGGGATGAGAGCGGTAGTGTTCCGCGAGAAAAATCGGGGGATTGTCGCGCCCAACCACCGCGGCCGCAGCGACATCATACAGAGAACAGCGGACAAACGACCAGTCCGTCAGAAGATCTTCCGCGCCCTGTTGGTGCGCCAGGTACTCTTCCCGCTGATAGCGGATCGCGCTGATATGGCGAAGCTGGTTGGGATCGCCGATGATGAGCGCGCGTTTGGCGCGAAAGAGAAGCGGGATTGCGGACGGAATATCGCACTGGCTGGCCTCGTCAATGATGACCAGATCAAACAGGGCAGGCTCAAGCGGCATGGACCTCCGAACCGATAGATTCGTGACAATCCAGACGGGCAGAAACGGGCCGAGAGATTTGATCGTTCTGCTGAAGTCCTCCATCAGCCGCCTCGCCTGCGGGCTGTTGCCGCTTCTCGGCCGGCTGGATAGATCGAAAAACCGGCGGGCGCACTGATGGGCGACATCCCATTTGGCCCGGATCCTGCCGGTCCACTCCATCCTCAGAAAATCCCGGGACCGCGTTGATTTTTCGTGCTTCAGTTTTTGCCATTTCTGGAGAAGGCTATTCGCGGTGGGCAAAGATCCAAGTTTTTTCAGCATTAGCCGATATGTGTTCCGGGCGTTCACCCAGGATGCGTAATCGCTGAGTTTCTGAAACGCATCCGCCAGCGTGGAAAATGTCACGTCCGCTCGAACGTCGCGTAGAATCGCATCCTGAACCGCGGCGGGTAACGGGCGCGCGCATTCAGTCAGACGTTCTGTCAGCTCTCGAAGGAGGCGTTTTCTTGCGAATAGCCGCCGAATCCACAGGATAAATCCCATCAGGCCGCGGCCGGCCAGAGCGCGGGATTCGGTGACACCACGGCGTAAAGGTTCTTCCGGAATAGCCGGAAGATTTGAAAGGTCGGTCGAATCAGTCCATTCAGGAGGAACCGTTTCGGCGGCTTTGGACATTTTTTCCACGGCCGCTTGAACCTGCTCACGCATCTCACCCAACTGTTTCATTTCCTGTCGCACGGTCTGCAGTTTCTCGTCAATGCCCTTGAGTACGGCCGTGGCGTCCAGGTCGGACGTGACATTCGGACGAGTGCCGATACTGGACAGCCGCCGGAGCATGTCTGCGGAAGTTTCCTCCATTTTGGCTTTGCTTCCCAACCGCAGTGTCCAGTCATCCTCTTCGAGGATCGCGTTCAGGCGCTCGTGGACCACGTCGACGGCCTTGTTGTTCTTGCTCGCAAACAGAACCGCTTTGCCCGCGGCGGCACAGCTCGCGAGAAGATTCACAACGACCTGGGACTTGCCGGTGCCCGGCGGGCCGGTGACGACAGTGATCGGTTTCGTGAGACCCGCCAAGGCCGCCAGTTCCTGTTGGTCATTCAGGGGCAGAACTTCCAGAACGGGGACGGACGACTCCGTCATGGGGGGCGCCGCATGTGATTGACCCGGGGCCAGAATCGGCGCAAGCGCGGTGCCCATCACATTCTTGAGGAGGTCATCCCGGCCGAGGAGTTCATCCATTTCTTTTTTGAGATTGTACGTGAACAAGTTTCGCTCACTGCGGAACAGGATCGGCTTGTTGACCCATCGCGATTCCACCGCGCCTCCATCGGGCAGAGGCTCCAGACGGTCATGCCGGAATGGCTGAGGGTCGACCCGCAAATGATCGAGCGCCGCGCGAAGCCGCGCCTCGAACGATCCGAAGAGGCCTTCGAGTTCGGAGAGAATAGCCGGCAGTTGTTCCGACAGATGACCGTGGGATAGAAGGACATGATGGTTGACCATCACAGCGTTGGGATCCACCGGCCGCATCGTGCAGGCGCCGCCGGAACCGACCACAAGTTCCACTTCAAGCATGAACAGCGGCGTCACAAAATCCCGGGCATCGAGGAAAATGGGATAGCCGTAGAAAAATCTCTCGGCAGGTCCCGCGCGCGCGGCCCCGCGCGTGACAAATGAGAGTTCGCCGGTGTCCACCTGAAATCGGACTTCGGGCGAGCCCGGATGCAACAAGGGTTCGGACCTTTTCCATGGAGAGATGAACGACTGGCCGTACTGCGCCCGCTCGAGCTTGAGGGCATGCTTGTCCTCCTCTTCGATACAGGACTGATAAAATCGGAGCAGTCGTGCGAAGTCGGACTCGCCGCAGTCACGCCGGCCTGTCGGCTCTGCTGATTCAACCCTTTGACGGGGGCGCCCGCCTGCTCCTGAATCAGCGACCCGTTCCAAGTCGGATTTCAACTCTTTCATGTTGCGGTATCGATCGGCCGGGTTTTTCTTGAGACAGGATTGAACGAGTTCCGCCAGCGGTGGCGGGACGTCCGGGCTGAAAGAGCGCAGATCCGGCGCCGGGGTTTCGAGAATGGAGTGGTACAGCCTGTCCAACGTTTCCTCTTCAAAAGGAACTCTCAATGCGAGGAGTTCATAGAGGACGACTCCAAGGGCGTAAACATCCGTCTGCTCGCCTATTTCTTTTTTGCGAATCATCTCAGGGCTGATGTAATACGGCGTACCAAGGACTTCGCTTGTCCGGGTGCGGACGGAACTTTCCGCCAGTTTGCTGATTCCGAAGTCCATGAGTTTGATCATGCCGTGCGTATCGTAGAGGATGTTTTGAGGCTTAACGTCACGGTGAATGACCCGCGCGCGGTGGGCGGCATCGAGGCCATCGCAGGCCTGTCGGGCGATATTGACGACGGCGTTGATGTAGTCGGCGTCCAGGATGGTGCGGACGCGGTTTTTAGGCGGCAAGTCGGCCATTCGGCCTGTCGCGACGTCGAATACATCGGAAGCGCGGGAAAATCTATTCTCCTTGATGTGTCGGACAACCTTGTCCAGCGTCAGGCCTTCGAGATATTGCATGACGTAGTAATAGAATTCGTCGGTTTCACCGTGAGAGTAGATGACCACGATGTTCGGATGTGTGAATTTGGCGAGTATCTTACTTTCTTGCTGAAATCGTTTGAGTACTTGCTCGTTGTCCATCTTCGGAATCACTTTGACCGCGACCTGCCGGTCAAGGGACGTGTCGTGGGCCAGATAGACTTTCCCCATGCCATGCCCCAGAAGACGGGTGATGTTCAGGTTCGGTATTTTTATGGAATCGGAGTCACCTGCTTTCCCGCCTCGCGCTTTTCGGAACATGTCTTCAACTTTTTGGTATTTCTTCACTTTCTCGAGGAAATGCGGATCCCCGTCATAGGGGGACTTTGAGAGGTCCGGCTCGCGCCCTTCCTGTATTTCGTCCAGGTATTTCAGGAAAAGATCTCCGGTATCAGCCTTCATCCGGCACCAGCTTGGTCAGTTTTTCCATGATCCGATTGTGCCGCATCCGCATGCCGTCTTCCGTCTTGCCCCGTTTATGTGCCATCTCATTGAAGGAAAATCCGTAGATGTCACGCTCAATCACGATTTCGCGTTCCTCTTCGGTTAATTGGTCCAGAATAGATTCCAACAAAATCTGGTCGTCCCACTTCTTGTCCGGAGACGTCCGTTTCCCCTGATCCGCAGCTACGGCCAACCCGCCGCCGGTTGTATCCATGCGTATTTGCCGGCTGATCCGGCGCCGGTCAGCGTTGTGGTACTTGATTTGGTCGGCAATCTGGGTTTTGACGATGCTGTACAGCCAGGCAATGAATTCTCCTTCGCTTGGAAAGACTTTGGGCCGGCCATCGTTCTGTGCATTCTGTACCGACTTGAGAGCCTTCTCCATGGAATCCTGGACGATATCCATGGATTCCATTTTGCTCCGAAGTTTCTGACCCATGCGAATCCTGGCCAGGCGATGGATTTTCTCCTGATACTTCTCGAGAAGCGCGTGGATGGCGCCGATGTCACCGGCGCTCGCAGCGTGCAACAGGCGAAGTGTTTCGGAAAAGAGGCTTTTGGTGACCATCGGATTGTCACGTTATCATGGGCTGGCCGGGGTCTCTACCGGGATTTACTGATCTCGACCGGCACGATCAGGACGGTCATATTGTCGGACGAACCCTTGCTATTAGCCTGCTCGATGATCCGCTGTGCGGCCTTGTTTGGATCATCGCAAGATCGAAGCAAATGGTCCATTTCCGGAATATCCACCGCGTCGCAGACTCCGTCAGTGGTCAGGATCACATAACGGTCATGCGGTGACAGAATGTAACTTCCGATGTCCGGCATTGCATGCAGACCGACTTCACGCATCGTCCGATCGCCAAAAGCCCGAGTCGGCATGAGTCCCATCCCTTTGTGGAGATAATATGGATCCTGCACAGAAGCGCCGGCGCTTGTGACACGGGCCCTTTCGGTTGGATGGTCAATCCGATGGGACGGTGTCAGGCGGTACGTCGATTCTGAACCAGCGAGAAACACCGCGCAATCTCCGGCGTTGGCGTAAACCATCGTCTTGCAGTTAATGAATGCGGTGGCCGCGGTTGATCCACAATCGTATTCCCACGTTTCTCGTTCGGCGGCGCGGTAGGCCATTTTCATGGCAGTTTCGTAATCGCCGGTCTGATCCAGCGCGTAGAAGAATTCAGTCGAAACTGTGTGGACAAGGACGTCCGCGACGTCCGATCCCCCATGACCATCATAAACTCCGAGAAAAATGCCCACCCCCTTCTTTTCCCGAACGCTGAACCTGTCTTCCATTGTTTTCCGGTTTCCGAGATGTTGACGAACCTGAACCCGGCTGTGCTGTTGCATCCCGATTTCCTCCTC
>Ga0156236_110_pt2 | contig 29968 bp, 27 predicted proteins | sample RifCSPlowO2_12_FD_107883 | JGI IMG/M metagenome (GOLD analysis project Ga0156236, IMG submission 107883) | Candidatus Lindowbacteria bacterium RIFCSPLOWO2_12_FULL_62_27
AGCGACCAGAACCTGGACGGGAGCGCGGTGGAGACGGTGACAGTGACGGTGACGAACTGGACGACGGGGGAGACGGAGGTCGTGACGCTGACGGAGACGGGCAAGAACACGGGAATCTTCGGCCTGGCGGGACTTCCGACGAGCACGAACGCGTCCGATTCCACGGGCAACACAGGGAAGCTGTATGTGCGGTCCGCGGACACGTTCAGCGCGAAGTATGTCGATCCGACGGACGCGAGGGACTCCGCCACGACCTCGACGGGGCAATTCCAGTTGACATCGACCGTATCTTCCGGCGTATTCCCAACTGTTCTCAAGATCGGGGACTCTGTTGCGCCGGCCATCACGGACACGGACCAGAACCTGAACGGCACGGTGACCGAGACGGTGACGGTCACGATCACGAATCAGACGACGGGCGAGACGGAGACGCTGACGCTGACGGAGATCGGAACGAACGGCAGTATCTTCGATATCGCGGGCCTTCTGACGAGCGTGACCTCCGCCGATTCCACAAACAATTCCGGGAAGCTGTACGTTCGGTCGGGGGATACGCTGACGATCAAATACACGGACCCGACGGACGGTACGGACAGCGTGACGTCGGGGACTATCACGATGATTCCGGACACGGCGACGAGTTACGGCACGTCGCCGTTGACGGTGTCGACGTCGGACTCGATCGCGCCGGTGGTGTCGGACTCGGATCAGAATTTGAACGGCGACGCGGTGGAGACGGTGACGGTGACGATCACGAACTGGATGACGGGCGAGACGGAGATTCTGACGCTGACGGAGACGGGGAAGAATACGGGGGTATTTGACATCGGAGGACTGACGCTGTCGATCCTGCCGGGCGATTCGACAACCGGAAGCGGGAGGATGTACGTGAAGCCGGGCGACACGGTGACGGCGAAATACACGGACCCGACGGACGGGAGGGACTCGTTCACGACGCCGTCGATCAGCGTCGTGCCGGACACGGCGAAGTCCGCGATATCGGCGACCTCGTCCCCCGCCATTGGCGATTCGGTCTACGTGATGGTGACGGACAGCGATCAGAACCTGAATGGTGCCGCGACGGAAACGATCACCGCGACGGTGACCAACTGGACGACGGGGGAGACGGAGGTCGTGACGCTGACGGAGACGGGCAAGAACACGGGAATCTTCGGCCTGGCGGGACTTGTGACAAGCACGAGCGCGTCCGATTCCACAAGCAGCACGGGAAAGCTGTACGTGCGGTCCGCGGACACGTTCAGCGCGAAATACATCGACCCGACGGACGCGAAAGACTCCGCCACGACTTCGACGGGGCAGTTCCAGCCGTCGCCGACGGCGTCGTCGGGGATATTCCCGACGGTGCTGATTCTTGGCGATTCGGTGTCGGCGACGATCACGGACACGGACCAGAACCTGAACGGCACGGTGACCGAGACGGTGACGGTGACGATCACGAACCAGACGACGGGCGAGACGGAGACGCTGACGCTGACGGAGATCGGAACGAACGGTAGCCTCTTTGACATCGCGGGCCTTGCGACGAGCGTGAATCCCGCCGATTCCACGAACAATTCCGGAAAACTGTACGTTCGCGCGGCGGACACGCTGACGATCAAATACATCGACCCGACGGACGGCACGGATAGCGTGACGTCCGGGACGATCACGATGATCCCGGACACGACGACGAGTTACGGCACGTCGCCGGTGTCTGTGTCGACGGCGGACTCGATTGCGCCGATCGTGTCGGACTCGGATCAGAACCTGAACGGGGACGCTGTGGAGACGATCACGGTGACGATCACGAACGGCGTGACGGGGGAGACGGAGGTGCTGACGCTGACGGAGACTGGAAAAAATACGGGCGTGTTCGACATTGCGGGCCTGACGCTGTCGATTCTATCGGGCGATTCGACGAGCGTCAGCGGCAAGCTGTACGTGAAGCCGGGTGACACGGTGACCGCAAAATATACGGATCCGACGGACGGGCGGGACTCGTTCACGACGCCGTCGATCGGGATCGTGCCGGACACTTCGAAGTCCTCGATCTCGGCGACCCCGTTGCCCGCAATCGGCGATTCGGTCTACGTGACGGTGGCGGACAGCGATCAGAACCTGAATGGCGGCGCGACGGAAACAATCACCGTGACTGTAACCAACTGGACGACGGCCGAGACGGAGGTCGTGACGCTGACGGAGACGGGGAAAAACACGGGAATATTCGGACAGGCAGGCCTTCCGACCAGCGCGAACGCATCCGATTCCACGAGCGGCACGGGCAGGTTGTACGCCCGCGCGGCGGACACGTTCAGTGCGAAATACATCGATCCGACGGACGCCAAAGACTTCGCCACGACCTCGACGGGACAGTTTCAACCGACATCGTCGATATCTTCCGGTGTGTTCTCGACGACCTTGATTGCGGGGGAAACGCTTGCGCCGGTGATCACGGACACGGACCAGAACCTGAATGCGACAGTCATCGAAACGGTAAGCGTCATTGTGACAAATATCCGCACGGGCGAAACGGAGACGCTGGTATTGACGGAGACGTCAAACAACAGCGGCGTGTTCGACTTGGCGGGGTTGAACACAAGCTCGAAGGCGTCAGATTCAATATCCTCAACGAACAGGTTGTACGTAAGACCCGGGGACACGCTGACGGCAAAATATACGGACCCGACGGATGGGACAGACAGCGTGACGTCTCCGGTCATCACGACGATACCGGATACGACAACGAGTTCCGGCACGTCGCCGGTGCGGGTAGCGACCTCGGAGTCCATCTCGATAACAGTGACGGACAGCGATCAAAACCGGGATGCGGATGCGGTCGAGACAATTGCGGTGATCGTGACGAATCAGACCACGGGCGAGACGGAAATCCTGATTTTGACGGAGACGGGCAAAAACACCGGCATCTTCGACATCGCAAGCCTGACGTTGAGCTTGAATGCGTCGGATTCGGGATCGCCCTCGGGCAAATTGTACGTGAAGCCGGGCGATACCGTGACGGCGAAGTACACAGACCCGAGAGATCCGAAAGACAGTTTCACCACCGCCGCCATCAGCGTGGCGCCGCCGCCGACCTCTGTCGCTTCGGATACCACGGTCACAGTCCTTCCGTCCGCCGCGGTCACCGCATCTGATTCGATCGCCCCGATGATCTCCGACCCCGACCAGAACCTCAACGGCGATGTGGTTGAAACCATCGCGGTCGTCATCACCAATAGTCTGACGGGCGAGACGGAAATCCTGATTTTGACGGAGACGGGTAAAAACACAGGTATCTTCGATATCGCGGGCCTGCCGCTTTCGACCCTTGCGTCGGACTCCGGCACCGGATCCGGCAAACTCTACATCAAATCCGGCGACACGGTGACGGTCAAATACACGGATCCGAACGATCCCTCCGACTCGTTCACTTCGGCCGCGATCACGATCAACGCCGACACTTCAACCTCATCGCTGACGACGGTCACCTCCATCGCCGCGGGCGATTCTCTGACCGCGACCGTCTCGGACAGCGACCAGAATATGAACGGAAACGCGATCGAGACGGTGACGGTCACGATCACCAACCAGACCACGGGCGAGACGGAAACGCTGACGCTCACCGAGACGGCGGAGAACGCCGGCATTTTCGGCATCGCCGGACTGCCGACCACGTCGAACGCAACCGCGGCCGCAAGCGGATCGGGGACCCTGTACGTCCGCGCGCTCGACACGCTGACCGTCAAATACGTAGACCCGACAGACTCGACGGACAGCCGGACGTCCGGAGCAATCGCCGTGACCGGCGAAACACTCACCGCCTTTCTGGACACGATTCAGCAGATCCGGATCAGCGTCTATCGTGGCGGGCCCGATTCGAACGTCTTCGTCTTCCGTCCGACCGGGCGTGGCGGCGAAGGATTGCCCGGCTTGGACGGCCACCGCATGACGGTATCGATCGCGGACAGCACGGGCGGCCGCGGCGCCTTTGTCTCGTCCACAGCGAAATTCACCCTGGATTCCGCGTACCTGCCCTACACGGCCGTCGAAAACAATCTGCTTTTCCTGCGCGTGACGCTCTTTGGCGAGACCTACTATCCCATCGTTGAAATTTCGGCCGGATCCACATCGCCGCCCATGTACGTCGTCGGGCGCCGCCATCCAACGCACTCGGAAGGCATTCTCAAGATTCCGGCGGGATATTTCGACAGCGACGGATATCGGATCATCATCGAAGATTACGACGATTTCAGCGTGGAGACGGCCTCCCTGAAGCCCAATGTGCTGACCGCCAATTCCAACATGTCGCGGTATCCGGCGGCGAGTGTCCTGCCGGTGAGTATCCGGCCGGAACAGCAGATCTACATCTACGAAACGAAGACCGGCCGGAAAATCCACTCGCTCGGCATCACCGTCGAAGTTTCGATCACGTATCCCGACGAGGACGACGACGGCATCATCGACGGCACCCCCATCGACGAGTCCACGCTCGAGATGTACTTCCTCGATGAGTCGACATCCGAGTGGGTCCACGTCTCGAACGTCACCCGGGACAAGGCGCGCAATTGGGTCACAACGCGCGTCAACCATTTCACGGTCTTCACCCTGATCGGTCTTGCCGCCTCGACCGACGCCTCGCAGATCCGAGTCTATCCGAATCCGTTCCGTCCCAACGACGGCGATCCGGACAACGGCGGCGAGTATATCGCCGGCAATTTGAACACCGGCGTGATCATGGACAACGTCCCGGCGGGTTCGAAAGTCGAGATTTTCACCATGCTCGGAGAGCTCGTGTCCCGCGCGACCGCCGGCAATTCGGGCATCTATCAGTGGGACGTCCGCAACGACAAGAATCAGAGCGTGGTGTCCGGAGTCTACATCGTCGTCGTCACGGCGCCGAACGGATCGAAGCTTGTGGACAAGCTCGTGATCATCCGATGAGTCGGCGGATGGCATTCCATCTCAGGCGGATGGCGCGCGCGTGCGCCCTGGGTCTATCCCTGCTGGTTCCGGCGGCGGCCTTCGCGGGAACGGGCGACGGCGGCACAAGCGCCGCCGTGTTCCTGCGTCTCGCCAATGGCGGCGCGGCCGCGGCCCTGGGCGAGGCCTATGTTGCCCGAAGCGGCGTCATCGAGGCCTTGCATTACAATCCCGGCGGCCTCACGCGCATTGGCAAGGCGCAGATTCAGATGCAGCATAACGATTATCTGCTCGACATGAAATCCGACTACGCCGCCGGCGCGTTTTCCGCCGGACGTTGGACGCTCGGATCGTCCCTGCTGATCCTCGATCAGGGCACCTTCACCCGCCGCACGATCTCCAACCCCGCCGGCACGGGCCGGTTCAGCGCGGGCGCCCAGATGTTGTCTTTCGCGGTCTCGCGTCAATTCGGCGAACGAGTGTCCGTGGGCGGCGCAGGCCGGGTCTTCCGGGAGAAACTGGACAATATCAGCCGAACCGGCGAGTCATTCGATCTGGGCGTGCATACGATCGCGATAGAAGATTTGCTCGAGTTTGGCGCCGCCATCCGCAATATGGGACCGGCGGTCAAGTTCGACCGGGACGAGGAGAATCTGCCGCTGGATATCTCGCTGGGCCTTCATGTGCCGCGCCTGTTTGTCCGCGGCCTCAAGGTCTCCACATCGCTGTCGTTTGTGCGCCGGCAGGAACCCGAGTTTGGCGCGGGCATCGAATATGGAGTAATGAATATGGCATTCCTTCGTTTCGGATACAATTCTCGAAACGATCTCGGGTCCGGATTGACGGCCGGCCTGGGGTTCCATGTCGGCGGATTTCAACTCGACTATGCCTACGTGCCGTTCAATGATGCGGGAAACAGCCACCGCCTTTCGATGACTCTTGCATTCGGCCGTCCGCCCCGTTTCGAGCCGCAAGAGCCGCAAGCCCACGACAGAAATGTTCATTCTGCGCCGCGTCTTTCAAACGATCTGGCGCCGACGGAACCCGCGAGCGTCACTCATTCGCGCGATGTCCCACCCCCCGCGCCCCCTCGCGCCGACCGGGATGCGTCCGTTCCGCGGAAAGTCTCCGGGCTGCCGTCCGGTCCGGACAAAGCCAAAGAATACGCGGACATGGCCCGCCGATTTCTGAGGCAGGGAAATTATGCGCAGGCGAATTTTTATGCCGGCGCGGCCGAAAAGATGGGTTATCCGGACGCCGGGATCATTCTCGGGCAAATCGATGCCGCCGCCAAAGACGAAATCCATCGGCACGAGAATGCGGCAAAGGCAAAGGAGTATGCCGACATGGCCCGCAGATTTCTGGAACAGGGAAACATGATCCAGGCGAAATTCTACGCCACCGAGTCCCAGCGATTCGGCAATCCCGATGCGGGAAATCTTCTGTCGCAGATATCCGCCGCGGAAGCAGAACAGGAAACATCAAGAAAAGCGGAACAATCCCGGCGTCTGGCCGCCGCGGTCGCACCCTCGTTCCGGCGGCCGGACGACGTGCAGTTCATGAGGGATCTCTCGAAGGCGTGGGAAGCCCTGGCCTTGAAAAAAGTGGCCGCCGCCAGAGACTTCGCCGCCAAGGCCGCTGCCGTCACATATGACGACGCCGAAAAACTCCTGATCGAGATCGACCGCGCCGAAAAACCGGAAACGCAGGATCATCCCGGGATTCCCATTGACGCCATGCTGTACCTGTCCAGCGCGTGGGATCTTTTGTCGAACGGAAACGCCCCGCTCGCCGAATTGTTCGCGAGCAAGGCGCTGGCCCGCGGCGCGGACGGTGCGATCCCCATCATCCGCCGCGTCTATCGCATTCAGTCGGAATCTTCAGCCGCCGCGCGATAAACCCGGACGGCCCATGGCGTCGGTTGCCGGGCGCGGCCCGGCAGGAGCGCAGGCCGGCCAGATCGCCCGAGGAAACCTCTGCACTCCGCATCTTACTTCGCCTTGCCGCCCTTCACAAACCCGTACTCGACCAGTTTCGTCGCGCCGTCCTTGACCAGTCCCACCTCCGGCGCATACAGCTTGATGCTGTGTTCCCCCGGCTCAAGCGGCGTTGTCTCGTCCACCTTCAGGCAACCCTCGAAGGTCCCCGCCGGTGTCTTGAGCGTCTCGTTCACGCTGATGATTTCCGCCCGGTCCATGGCCGCGTCCGGCGCGATTTCCTGATAATGCTTGAATCCCACGCCCGGTTTGGCCGGCATGATGAGACCGTATCGCGCGCCCTCCGACCCATGCAACCATGCGCCTTCGTGACCCGTAACTTTGCCGCCTTTATACATGTCCACCTCTTCTCCAAAGTAATAGATGTCATTCGTCTTGCGATCCACCGCAAAGAAATTTCTGGACACTTCCACCAGCCGGTCTTTCTTCCACTCCCGTTCCTCGACGATCCGGGTTTCGATGCCGCCGATCTTCCGGGTCTCGTTCAACACCGTGATCTCGACGCCCTCGGTCTTGCTTTTCAAGAGGAGCCGATAGCCCGGCTCCAGAATCCAGTAGCGGTTCCGGCCGGTCGTCACAAAATCACGGTCCGCGACCGCAAACGAATCCAGCCAAGCGCTCTCCGCGCCGCCCTCCTCTTTATCATCCCCGGCGAGACCTTCGAATGCCCCCATCGCGATGAACATGCACAGAACAAAAACTGTGATCAGATGCTTCATGAACGTCTTCACGCTCCTTGCGTGGATTTTTTTTCCTCCATATTCACACGGTAGCATACGAAACATGACGGTAAAATGACGGTTCAGCTTTGATCCGGTCATGCCGTATGATTGTCTTAGGCAGGATCGGATTCTGAAGTGAAGGGAGGCGTCGTGAAGAAGGCCGCGGTGCGGATGCGTCTTGTGATCGCCTTTGCCGTTCTTCTCGGCGGAGCGCTTGGCATCGGAGGGTACACGTTCATCTACGCCAAGGGGTATTCGTATCTGACCGACGACCCGGCGGCCTGCGCGAACTGCCACATCATGCAGGACCAGTATGGCGGCTGGATCAAATCCAGCCACCGCGCGGTTGCTGCTTGCAACGATTGTCACACGCCTCGGCCGCTTGTCCGCAAGTATGCCGTGAAGACTTCGAACGGATTCTGGCATTCGTTCGCGTTCACCACGGGGCAATTTCACGAACCGGTTCGAATCAAGGAGCGAAATCGCCGGGTGCTCGAGGAATCATGCCGCCGCTGCCACGCCGATATCGTGACCGCGCTCGAAGGGCCACACCGGGCGACGGAAACCGTGCTGTGCGTCAAATGCCATGCGGCGGTCGGCCACGAAACATGATCGCCATGATACAAGGAGGGCGCTGTGGAAAATTCTGATCCGAATTCGACACGGCCGGGTCGAGGCCGCCCGGTCCGGTTCTGGGTGATGACCGTTGCCGTCTCCGCAGGCTTGGCGGCCGCGCTCACGGCGTTTCTGGTGAATATCTTCGAGCGCAAACAGGAGGCGAAAAATCCGTTTTACCGTGTGGTCGAATTGACGGACGAGACCGTCGATCCTGAAATCTGGGGAAAAAATTTCCCGATGCAATACGACGGCTACAAGAAAACCGTCGACATGGTCCGGACGCGATTCGGCGGAAGCGAGGCGATGCCCCGCACGCCCCGCCAGGTCGATCCGCGGTCGGTGGTGGCGCAATCGAAGCTGGAGGAAGATCCGAGACTGAAAAGAATGTGGGCCGGGTACGCGTTCTCCGTGGATTTCCGCGAGGAGCGCGGCCACGCCTACATGCTTCTTGACCAGATATTCACCGAACGCCAGAAAGTCAAACAACCCGGCACGTGCCTGCATTGCCACGCCTCCATGTACGTGCCCTATAAAAAGGCCGGGGCCGGCGACCTCATCAAGGGATTCGAAAAGGTGAACCAGATGCCGTACAGCGACGCCAAGGAACTGGCGGTCCACCCGGTCGCCTGCATCGACTGCCACGATCCCAAAACGATGCAGCTTCGAGTGACGCGTCCGGGATTCATCGAGGGCATTCGCGCCTTCAAGGTTTCGCAGGGAATCGAGGATTACGACGTGAACACGATGGCCACCCGGCAGGAAATGCGCACCTTCGTCTGCGGCCAGTGCCATGTCGAATACTACTTCAAAGGCCCCGAGAAACGTCTGGTCTATCCGTGGTCCAAGGGTCTCAAGGTCGACGACATCATGGCGTACTACGACGAGATCGAATTCAAGGATTGGATGCACAAGGAGAGCGGCGCCAGGACGCTCAAAGCCCAGCATCCGGAGTTCGAGATGTGGAACCAGGGCATTCATGCGCGGTCGGGCGTCGCCTGCGCCGATTGTCACATGCCTTACAAGCGCGAAGGCGCCATGAAAATCAGCGACCATCACGTCCGCAGCCCGCTCCTCAACATCAACCGGGCCTGCCAGACCTGCCACAAATGGCCTGAGGAAGAACTGAAAGGCCGGGTCGAGCAGATTCAGGAGCGCACGTTTCGCCTCCGCAACCTCGCCATGGACGCGCTGATGAATTTGATCGACGACATCAAACGCGACTCGGAGGCCGGCAAACCCCCCGCGTCGCTGGCGGCGGCCCGCGACTATCAGCGCAAGGCCCAGTTCTATCTCGATTTCGTCGAAGCCGAAAATTCAACGGGATTTCACGCGCCGCAGGAGTCCGCTCGGATTCTGGGCGAGTCGATCAACTACTCGAGGCTGGGGCAAACCGCATTGCGCTGACTGGACGCGAGGCATCTTCTCAAGTAACGTGAGGGACCGATCGAAGGAGAAGCGAAAACATTCAGCGGGAGGAAAACGGATGAAAATTGGATTTTGCATTCTGATGGGCGTCCTGGTGCTGGCTGCGGCGGCGCTTGTGAATCCGCCGCAGGCCTTGGCGGACGACGATGACGGGCCCGGAAGTCCGCAGATGGAGCGGATGAAATGTTCGATGGGCGGCATGGGATCCGCGGAGGCCGACGACGACGACGATGACAACGGAACGGAACGCCGAAAGGGATGGAAGCGCGGCGGCTGGGGCGGGCGCTGTGACTGGAAAGACCGGGACTGCGGATACGGCCAACATCGCCGGTGCCCGGTTCCGTTTCTGTGCATTCTGTTCACCGTTCTGGCGATCATTCACGTTCTTTTGGCCATCGAAGTCTTCAAGGACGTGCGTGCGTCCGAGCCGAAAATGAGCGGCCTCTGGGTGGCCGTGGTCCTGCTGGGCGGTCTGCCCGCCACCGTGGCCTACGCGCTGTTCCGTCTGGTGCAGATCAAATCGGCCGGGAAATAATTCAGTAGGCCGTGGTCCGGTATACCGGCTGAAACAATTCTGTTTTCTTCGCGCAGTAGCGTGAGAGAACACAGCCGGCGCAATCGGGCGTTTCCATTTCGGGGCACCATTTGCGGCCCGAGAAAAACAGCCAGTCGATCTCCGGCGTGCCGACGCCGGCTTCGGCTTTGATCCTCTCGACGCCTTCATACACCGCGCGCCGAACCGACCTCTCCTCCTCGGCGGACGCAAATTCCCGCCGGACCAGTTTCTCCCGCAGGTCCGCCGAATCGACCCGGACGACGCCGGTGCGCAGGGAGAGGCGCATCACATGGTAATCGACGATCGGCGGAATGTCCTCCTTCGGCAAAAAGCGCTCCGGGCGGTTCTGGAGGATCATGATGAGCATGTTGATTTTTTTCCGCATGGGATCCCCCCCATACCCTCGGATCGTCGCCAGCGCGTCCGAGAGATACCTGGCGGGTGATGGTTCGGCCTTCGCGCGCCGAACCATCCCGGCCGGCGCCGTTCCCAGGCGTTCCATGTCTTCGCCGTAACCGTTCAGAAGCGCGAGATGCGCCTGCATGTCTGGCAGAGGGCATCCGCCCGCGTCGCACCGCCACATCGCATCGAGCTGCCCGGCCGTCACGTTTTTCTGGAAGGAGGGGGAGAAGAACTCGGGCGACTCCGCGAGCATTCTCATTCCCATGCGCCAGATGTAATCGGACCCCTTGAAGGCCTTCCCGCCGACCGCCGCCCACATGGGCCTGAGGTATCGATGTTCAGCGTCGAACCAGAACCCGAACTGATGTTTGCTCATGGCGAAGAAGAAATCGACCGCCAGAGGATGCTCCACGGGCGGGAACAAGGCGTTCTTGTCGTCCGAAGCGAACGGGAAGGGCGAAAAATCCGCGTGGTCCTTGAAAAAGGCTGCGATCCGGCGGACCTGTGATTCGTCCACCGAGATCGCGGGCGTGGCGGTGCGCTCGTCGGTCGAATTCATTTGCGTTCTTGTAACAGCATTGCTGTTTTCCCGCAATCCGCGTATGATGTCCGGCATTTGGAGTTCGCGATGGAATGGATCTTGAAATTAAAATTCTATCTGTTCACGCCGGAAGGCCTTCAGCAGATGATCCTCGCGTGGGGCTATCTCGTGCTGATCGGGATCGTCTTTGCGGAAACGGGCCTGCTGGTGGGTTTTTTCCTGCCGGGGGATTCCCTGCTGTTTGTGTCCGGGTTTCTTGCGGGCCTCGGCCATCTGAACCTTCTGTGGCTGAACGTCACGCTGAGCCTGGCCGCCATCGTGGGCGACACGGTGGGGTACTGGATCGGCGCACGCGCGGGCGTTGCGATCTACGGGCGGGAGGACACGCGGTTTTTCAAGAAGAGGCACCTCCTGCGCACGAAGGAATTCTACGAGCGGCACGGAGGCAAGACGATCGTCCTTGCGCGATTCGTGCCGATCGTCCGGACGTTCGCGCCGGTGGTGGCGGGCGTGGCGCAGATGAAGTATCGGCGGTTTCTTTCCTTCAACATTTTCGGCGGGATCGGCTGGGTGCTGGTGATGACCTCGCTGGGTTACCATCTCGGCAGCATTCCGTGGGTCCAGAGGAATCTGGAGAAGGCCGTGCTCATGGTCATCGTTCTCAGCGTTCTGCCGATCGTGATCGAATACTGGAAATCGCGCCGCCGGCCCGCCGGCCCCTGATGTGAACGCCGATCCCCTTCGGAAAAAATACGCGCGGATCGCGGGCTGGTATGATCTCCTGGATTTCCCGTGGGAAATGCTGCGATACCGGAAAGTCCGGCCGGAGGTCTGGCGGCGTACGTCCGGCGCACGATTGATTCTGGATGCGGGCGCCGGGACGGGCCGGAACATTCCATATTATCCTCCCTCGGCGCACGTGACCGGGGTGGATCTTTCGGAAGCGATGCTGGTCCGCGCGCGGCGCCGCGCCGCCACGTCTTCGGCCGTGCGGCTCTCCTGCGGAACCGTCTTGGCGCTTCCGTTCAAATCGCGGACCTTCGACGCGGTGGTGTCGACGTTTTTGTTCTGCGTTCTCCCTGACGATCTTCAGCCGCCGGCCTTGAAGGAACTGTCGCGGGTTCTGAAACCGGGCGGCCGCGCCATTCTGCTCGAATATCAGTACTCGCGCCATCCGTGGCGCCGCGCGGTGATGAAGGCCATGTCGCCGTGGGTGGCGTGGGCCTACGGCGCGCGTTTTGATCGCCGGACCCCCGAGCATCTTGCGTCGGGCGGCTGGCGAATCCTGGAGGACCGGTTCGTGTCGGGCGACACGGTGAAAGTGATCGTCGCGGAACCGGGGCCACTTGGAGATGGACGCAGAATTCAACCGGGTGTATCATCCGGGATCGAGCATGAGGGAGGAAGGTGATCGGCGCGTGGTGAGGGCCCGGCATTTGTTTCAACTGAACCTCGACCTGGGCGGCCGGCCGTGTCTGGTGGTCGGCGGCGACGGCGAGGCGCTGGAAAAGACGGAGCGGCTGATCGAATGCGAAGCCGACGTGACGCTGGTAAGCCCGATAGTTCTTCCGCGGCTGGAGGAACTGGCGCGCGCCGGGAGACTCCGCTGGGAGGCCCGGCGGTATCGGCCGGGGGACGAGGCCGGCCGGTATTTTGTGCTCAACTGCGTCAAGACGGACCCGGCGCTGTCGGCGGAACTGTTTCAGCGCTGTTCCGCCGCCGGCATTCTGATTTCATCCTACGACCAGCCGGAGGCCAGTTTGGCGACGATGGCCGCGCTGGTCCGCGCGGGATCGATGCGCCTGGCGATTTCGAGCGACGGAGAAAGCCCGGCGGTCGCGCGGAAACTGCGGATCGAGCTGGAGAAACTGCTGGACGACCGCTTCGCGCGCTTTGTCGAATGGGTCGCGGCCTACCGCAAGAAAATGACGGACGAGGGCGTTCCGCCGGAGGAGCGCAAGCGAAGGCTGCGGGACTTGATGGCCGGCTTCGAAATTTCCGGCACGATCAAATATCCGGAGTCGTTCTAGTACTCAATCCCCTTCTGCGCGATGATGCCCTCGAGTTTGTAGGGGTGCTTGATCTCCTTCATTTCAGTCACGAGGTTGGCGAGTTCCACGATTTCCGGTTTGGCGTTGCGGCCGGTGAGGACGATGTGCACCTTGGGCGGCCGCTGTTTCAAGAAGTCGACGACCGACGCCAGCGGCAGGAACCCATAGTCGATCACGTAATTGATTTCGTCCCAGATGACGGTCCGGTAGCGGCCGGACGACACGCATTCCTTGCATTTTTCCCACGTTTCAAGGGTCGTCCGGACATCGAGGTCCCGGTTGTTGGTGTTCCAGGTGAACCCGGCGCCCATGGTGAAAAAATCGAGTCCCTCGATTTTTTCGGCGATGATCCGCTCTCCATATTTAAAGTCCTTCGGGCTTTTCATGAACTGTACCACGGCCGCCTTCCATCCGTGGGCGACCGTGCGAAAGGCCATGAGGACCGCAGCCGAGGTTTTGCCTTTGCCGTCGCCGGTAAAGACCATGACCAGCGACTTGTCCTTTTTCTTCGCGCTGATCTTCATCTTCCGCCGGATCGTCTCCCTTGTCTGATCGTCCTGCTCTTTCGTCCGCATGACCACACCCTACCAGCAAGCCGCCCCGCAGGGAAGATTGAAAATTGACTCCCGCCGGGGCGGTCGGTACAATGGGTAAACATGAACCTGTATCTGCGGGACCGGCTGGAAGGCTGGTTGGGGCGGCCGACCCGCGCGGCTGGATTTTCCATTTCTGACGAGCGCGCGGTCGGCGTGATGGTGCGGCGGCCGGCGGGCGGCAAACTGGTTGCGCACATGCTGGAGCGTCCGGAGGAGCACCGGGGCTGGGCGGCGGTGATGGAGCCGGTGCGATTTTTCGCGCGCCGGACGGTGATCCCGAAGGAATTCTCCGGCCGGGAATCGGAGTATGTCCGGTACAATTATCCCGATCTGATCCCTCTGCAGGAAGCGCATTCGATCCTGTTGCGCTTTGAGCGTGCGGGCGATTCCGGCGAGACCCTCCTGCACGGCATTCGCGAAAACCGTCTTGAGGAGTTCCTGGCCGATCGCCGGAGAGACAGCCGGATGCCGCGGCTCACCGGCGTGGTTCCGCCGGCGTCCGCGTTTGCCGCCGCGATCCGGGCCGCGCGGCCCAGCCTTTCGGGAAAACTCATCGCCGTCCTGGTGGGTGGCCGGACCACGCGGTACTTGGGCCTGAAGGACGGCCGCGTGGTCAGCGTGTTCGACGATGTGCACCGGCCGGACTTGAGGAATGCGCATCTGAAATTCAAAAAGACAATCCAGCGTGTGATGTGGTACATGGAGAGCGAGGGTCTCGGAGGTCTGCCGGACCGCCTGCTGGTCATGGGCGACCCCACCGTCCGGTCCTGGCTGGAGGATGTTTCAAAACAATTCGAAGGCGTACGGATGGAATACGCGGACCTTCCGGCGGAGCTGGGCCTGAGGTTGCCGTCGGGCATTGCGCCCGAACCGGCGATTCTCGCGCTGGGCGCGGCGATCTGCTCGATGGACGACGCCAAATCCGAACTGAATTTCATCGGCGTTCCGAAGGCCGTTGCGGCCCGAAGGTTCGACGCGTACGACCTTGTGATCTACGGGTCGGTCGCGGCGATGCTGGCGCTTTCCTTCGTGACGCTCAACGCCGTCACCGCCACGCGGGTCCGCGCGCTCAAAGAGGAGCTTCAGGCGAACACGCGGCGCATCCAGTCTCTGCGGGAAGAGGTCGACGCCAAACGAGGGCTGGCGCCGGTGTCGGAGAAACTGGTGTCCTACAGCGAACGGCGGTTTTCCAACACGGACCTGGCCGGCCGGCAGGTGATGGACGCGTTGCCGGATTTTCTGACGGTGATTGCGGAATCGGTCCCGGACGGCGTCCGGCTGGACAGGGTGGGCAGCGGCGCCGCCGAGCCGGGGGAGGAACCCAACCGGTCGTACCGCAGCATCCTGCCGAAATCCGCGGGTCTTGATCAGGTGGCGCTGATCGGCGAGACGCGGTTCCCTGAAAAGGCAATGCGCTGGGTGGAGATTCTGTCGCGCCGGCTGGGCCAGCCGGTGACGATGGAAGAGATGAAATCGGACGGCGCCGCCGGATACCGCTTCCGGATCGTGGTCGGATCGAAGGGGGAGGCGCGCCGTGCGTAAAGTGGCGAATGTGTGCGTGCCTATCGTGCTGTTGACCGTTATTCTGGGCGCGATCTATTTCCGGCACTGGGTCCAGACGGCGCGGGACATCGTGCGGATTCAGGAGACGCAGGAGACGGACCTGACGCTTCTGGAGCGCGCCAAGGAGCGGCTCCAGGACCTCTCGACGCTGCAGATCGCGCTTCGCGTCAAGCTCTTCGGGCCGGCCGCGGCCGATGACGCGGCGCGGTCGCCGGAACCTCCCGCGCTCTCGCCCCGGGCGCTGCCGGCGGCGGTGGTGAGCGCGCTGGACCGGCATTCGGTGCGTCTGGTGTTTTACCGGCAGTCGGGCCGGCAGGCGCAGGTTCAGTTTGAGGGAGCGTTTGACGGTGTCATCAAATTTCTGGCCGCGACGAGCGCCGACATGCCCCGGGCCGAGGGATTTCTGATGGAGCGCGGCGAAAAAAATACGGTGAAACTGACGCTGTCGTTTCCGGTGGCGGCCTGATGAAGAAACTCGCCGCCCTGATTCTGTTGCTCGTGTCCATCGGCTGGGCGGCCTACGTGTTCGGCTTTTCGAGGACCGCCGACGCCCGTATCGAGCCTGAGGTGCTTTACCGTCCCGACCGGCAGCTTCCGGAATTTGTCCGGCACCTGGACACGCTCCAGACTCGCATGCAGCAGCAAATGGAACTTCTGGAACACGCCGAAAAAATGCGTCAGGACCCGTCTTCCGCAGGTTTCCCCGCCAAGCCGCTCCGCGATCCATTTTCGTCCTGATTCCGGGCCGGCGTCGGAGACGCGGGCGCAGCCCGCAGTTCATACATGCCTCGAAAAATTGCCTGCGCATCGTTATCAGGACATTGCTCCCGAATGTACCGCCGCCTCCGCGAGAAAGGTTGGGACATCATCGTCTATTTCAGCGGCCACGGCCTCACCGACCCCGAGGATAAATCGAATTACCTTCTGCCCGTCGACGCCAACCCCGACAACGTCTCCGCCACCGCCTACCGCCTCGACGCCCTCTACCGCAACCTCCGCCGGCTCACCGACGGCAAAATCACCGTTATCCTCGAGGCCTGTTTCAGCGGCCGGACGCCGAAAGGCCAGATCGGCGGCAAGACCAGCGGCGTTGTCATCGTCGAGCCCGGCAAAAACGCGCCGCCCGGCATCGACATCCTCGCCGCCGCGCACTCCGACCAGGTCGCCAACTGGTACGAGGAACAGCAGCACGGGCTGTTCACGTATTACCTGATGCGCGCCCTCCGGGGCGACGCCGACGCCAACGGCGACGGCAAGGTCGTGGGCGCGGAACTGCAAGACTACGTCACGCGCGAGGTCTCGCGCCTGTCCGACCGCGTGGGCGTGGCGTATCAGGAGCCGGAGATTATGGTCGCGCCGGATTGGGTGTGGACGGAGTGAAAAGTAAAGCTACGGGAAAAGCACGCCAAGGCCCCATTCCGTCCCCGACGAATGAAATACCGAATTCCGCCCGGCGGACTGGGAAGTCGCGCGTCTTCCCAGTCTTCCTGGTAGATTTCCTAGGATATGAACCTGCCGGACCTGATAAAATGGAATTGAAATGAGCGGTCAGATTCGCGTGAATACCATCTTTTTCCTTCGGGCGTCGAAGAAAATGTTGAAGCGATCGAAAAAATCTGCCCGGCCGAGCAAAAACGGCGCGTCGTCACGTTCGGCGAAGAAGCATCGGACGGTCACGCCGGAGGACTTGCCGATTCGTAATTCCAGGGGAGCCAATTTCCCGGCAATGCGCCCGCCTTCGATACCGGTCACCGTCAGCGAAGTGAATTCCTCCAAATCCAATCCGGCAAATTTACCGATTCTTTGCGGTACCATGGTAAATTCAGCGCCGCTGTCCAGGATAAACTTGAACGTTCTGCGGTATTGGCCGCCCGTCAGGACGACGGACACAACAGGTCTGTATACCGTTCCGAATTTTGTTCGAAATCGGGTAAGCGGGAATTCAATAGACACAGATAACGTCCGGCCGGGACACGTGCATGATCTCAATGTCCTCGCCGGTGAGCTTCAATCGGGCGAGTTTTCGTTCAAGCGCACCGTAAGTTCTGCCCGATGCCAGAACCCTTTGGCCCTTCATCGCGACAAATTTTCCACCGTACCGCTCCTGAAATTTCAACGAAATCGTCAGGCGTTTCATAGATGAAGTATATCCAGCGATCGACCATCCGTCAATCGATGGTCCGATTTGGTGCCAGGTTGCCTCTTTTAGTGCGCCAAGAAAGTTCATCGGCGCTTGTGATAGATAAACACCCGCATAGAGCTTAGCCAGCAATGCGGAACCGAGTCTTGCGCGGCGTCGGGTAACCGACGGCGTGAAGCGTAGACAGGGAGGGCGCAGGCCGTAACGCAAGTGAATGGATTGAGCCTCGAAAAGTCAACCCTTCCCGAAAGGGAAGCAGTCGTGGAAGCCGAGTCGCTTATTTGCGCCGAAGGCAATATGAGACGACCGAAACAACTGCAAGGTCGCGTAGTTCCACCGGGGTCGAAGACAACGGCATGCGTGCCAGTGAGAGCCGATGGGAACTTGGGAGATCCCGTCCGGTCCAGAAAGAGGTAGACGAGTCCGAGGGCAAACCGGAGGGCGAGTCGAAGCCGGAAGGGAAGTCGGATCGTCCCATAGTACCGCTGAAGGGAAGTAACGCTCCCGGAGGGAAAGGGACGACAAACCAACGCGTGTATGAGGGAACCATGGGAAACCCACAGAGGTTGCCAACCATGTCACCGAAACTGGTACGCATAGCGGAGAAGGCGAAACGGGAACCGAACACGGTATTTACATCCCTGGCCCATCTGATGGACACGGAACACCTGATGGAAGCATGGGTGAGAATCCGTAAAGATGGGGCAACAGGAGTTGACGGGATGACGGCCGGAGTCTACGGGGAGAAACTGGAAGAAAATCTCCAAGCCCTGCATGAGCGCCTGAGGAAAGGATCGTACCGCGCGCCGCTGGTCCGCCGCGCCAAGATTCCGAAGGAAGATGGAAGTTTTCGGGAACTTGGGATACCTACGCTGGAGGACAAGATTGTGCAGAAGGCGGTCGCTATGATTCTGGAAGCCATTTACGAGAAGGATTTCAGGGAGTGTTCGTATGGTTTCCGTCCGGGTCATTCGGCGCACGAGGCATTGGAGGTTCTCCGGAAAGCGATTTTGTTCGGGAAAGTGAACTGGGTACTGGATGCGGACATCAGCCGGTTTTTCGATGAGATGGATCATCGAAAGCTGATGGAAATCGTCCGGCGTCGGGTCAATGATGGGCGAATTGTGCGGCTCATCGGCAAATGGCTCAAGGCTGTAGTGATGACCGAAGCGGGGATACAACCCCGCGAGCGGGGGACTCCGCAGGGTGGTGTGATCAGCCCGATACTGGCCAACATTTTCCTGCATCATGTTCTGGATGAATGGATGGAGGACGTTGTCTACGGTCGAATGTCCGGCGAGTGCCGATACATCCGATACGCGGATGATTTTCTCATCCTATTTCAGAAAGAAGCTGATGCAAGGAGGGTGCTGGCGGTGTTGCCCAAGCGACTTGGGAAATTCGGGTTGCGATTAAACGAAGGGAAGACAAAGCTCATCCGGTTTGGGCGATTTGCTAAGGAGAAAGAGTCTCGACAGAATCGAAAGCCGGAAACATTTGACTTCCTCGGATTCACTCACTACTGCGGAATGTCGGGTCATGGAAAGTTTCAGGTCATGCGTCAGACGCAACGAAAGCGATTCCAGAAAGCCGTCACGCGAGTTGTGGAATGGGTTAAATCAAACCGGTATCTGCCCCGGAAAGAACAGCATCGCCATCTCTGTAGGGTTCTGCGTGGACACTATCAGTACTACGGTGTCACGGGAAACCTGCGGAGAATTAAGGGGTTCTTTTACAGGGTGACACGGGCGTGGTGTCAGTGGCTGAGGCGAAGAAGCCAACGCCACACGCTTTCGTGGGAACGCTTCACGGAATACCTGAAACGATATCCATTACCGATCCCCTGCCTTCCCAAATCCTACGTTCATGCCGTCGCCAATCCATGAGTTGGGTTGAAGAGCCTCGTGCGGGAAACCTGCATGCGGGGTTCTGTGAGGGGCCGGCGGGGTCTTTAAAGTGCCCCGCCCGGTCTACTCGACTACAAATACTGAATCGGGACAAATGTGTAAATGTGTCAACCTGACACCATGACCCATGACCCACCATGACCAAGCCGAAGACGGGGCGGGAGAAAACCGCCATGACACAGGTCTGGCTGACGGCGTCCGCATAGCGGAAGCAGGGGTCCAGTCGCCGTATCCGAGCGGGGGACAGCCTCTGGATTCCCGCTTTCGCGGGAATGACGAGCGGGACAAGTCAACCATTATCTGCTCCCCTTAGCATTGTGGAATTATTGAGTCAGGCATTTCTAATGGGAGCCCCCTCACCCCAACCCTCTCCCCCTTCGGGGGAGAGGGAGAGGGTGGGCGGGTTGAATGGGCTCTCATTAGACATCCCGCTATCAATAACCCGCATATCCTGCGCTCCGCCGGAGGCGGGAGAGGGGGATTCCATTTTTTTTGCGCATTTTTCACATATTTGCGTGTAGAAAATCCGCCCCTGTGCCGATAGGTAGGGATACGGGTGTGAGCACCGACACGAAAGGGGCTCTCGAGAGAAATGTGGACTTATTATACGGCCGTGGTGCTGGTGGGGATCGGTTTTTTGACCATTGGACTTTTGTGGACCCTGGCGGCGCTGGGGGCGGGTCTTGGGTTGTTTTTCGGATATCGAAATCGTGACGCCGTAATTGCCAAACTCCGGCAGTCGCCGGAGGACATCGGAAAATTTCTCAGACAGACATTCCGGCGCGCTCCCGCAGCGCGCGCGCGGACCGTCGAGCAGGCGGACCGGCGGTGGCTGTTTCCGGAAACGCGGATGCAGGACATCCGCAAGGAGGGCTTTGAGGCGCTGAGCGAAAGTTTTCTGCTGCTCAAGCGCCTTGCGCCGTACCATTCCGCCGCGCTGTTCGAATACGACACCGACACGCGGCTGGCCTATCCCCGCATCTATAGCACGTCGTCGGACACGTTCCGCCGGGACGCGCTCGTGTCGGTGAGCGACGGCGTGGTCGGATACTGCCTGTCGTCCGGCAAGACCGTACACTACGCGGACTTCAAGGGCGACGCGCGCCTTCTCGGGTACTACACCGGCTCGGAGGAAATCCGGTCGGTGCTCGTGGTCCCGCTGGACCGCGCGCAGCGGCGGCTGGGCGCGCTGGCGCTCGACGCGAAATCTCCGGACGCGTTCGCGGCCCGGATGGAGGAAATCACGCATCTGGCCAACGTCCTCGCGGAACTTCTGGTCCGCGTTCAGCGCGAGGAGACGCTGCTCATGCGCCTGGAGGAGGACCGGACGCTGAAGGCGATGACCGAGCGGATGGCGAAGGCAGGGGTGTCGATCGAAGACGTGGCCGACAGTCTCTGCAAACTGGCGAAGGAGGTCTTCCCGGCCGACCGCGTGACGTTTGTGGTCTTCGACGATCCCGCGTCGACGCCGCTGGGAAGCGTCGCGGCCGCCGGTGGTTCCGTTACGGATTCGTCGATCGTTCGGTTTCGCAGCCTCAAGATGCTGGACCGGTACGTGGAGCTGGTGAGCCGGACGCAGAAGGCGATCCGCCTGGACGACCTCTGGGAGAACGGGCTCATGTCCCTGGCGACCGGCCAGACCGGCCTGACGACGCGGTCGATTTTGGCCGCGCCGTTTGTGTTTGAGTCGCACGTCGTGGGCGTCGTGCTGGTGGAGGCGGACCGCCGCCGGGCCTTCACGACCTTTCACGAAACCGCGATCGGAGAACTCGTGCAGCACGCCGCGACGGCCGTCGCGCGGGCCATCGAGTATGGGCGGATGGAAAAAACCTGCGCGATCGCCGATGTCGTCCCGGCGGCGGCGGACTGCATCTTCAGCGAGCCGACCCTCGCGCCCGTGCTCGATCTTCTGAAAAGCCGGTTCGGCGTGGCCGGCAAGGTATACGAAGTGGTCGCCGCCAAGACGGGCGAAGTGCGTCTGAGGCCGTGGGAGGACCCCGAGTCCGAGCCGGTCGACACGTCGCTCTTCCAGAAAAACGCGATCGAGACCCGGTCCGCGCTCCTGCGCACGGACGGCAAAGTCTCGCCGGCGAAGGAAGCGTCCGGAGAGATTCCGGCCGGCAGCGACCTGGTGTTTCCGCTGAGCGCGGGCCAGAATGCCCAGTGGCCGCTCGGTCTTTTGTGCGTGTCGGTGAAATCGCCGCTGCGCCCGGAGAGCGTCCTGATTCTGGACCGGATCCGGTCGCTGATCCAGATCCGGCTGGTCCTGGAACGGCGAGAACGGCAGTTCGGTTTTCTGAAAGTGCGCGACCCGCTGACCGGCGTCTATCACACGGCGTCCTTCGAGAAAAAACTGGAGGATCGAATCCGCCGGGCCAAACCGACGGGGGAGCGGTTTCATTTCCTTCTCGTGCAACCCGGCCGGATGCCGGCCGTCAAGCGGACGCACGGATTTGCGGAATTCGCGCGCCGGTACGCGTCGCTCTGTTCCGAGATCGAGCGACTGTGCGGCCCGCACGCGACCGTGGGCCGGGTGGGCCCGGACCATGTCGGCGTGATCTGGGAGGAAGGCGCGGAGGCGCTTCGCCCGGTGCGCCAGCAGATCGAGAAGCTGTCCGAACCGCTGGGGTTCGAGGTGCAGACTGGCGTGTCGGAGTTTCCGTCGGCGGACGGCGTGTGGGCGCTGATCGAAACGGCAGCGCAGGCGTCGCTGCCCGCCCCCGCTGAGGCCTCGACCGCCTGACGGGGCGGCCGGACGGTTGAATCCCGCACGGGGATTTGGGATCATCCAACGTATGAATCAGTCCCGATGCCTCCGAATGGCGCCGACCTGTCTTGCGATCCTGTGCATCGCGTGGGCCGCAAGTCCAGCGGCCGCGCAGTCGATCGAGAACCTGGTGCTTTCGAGGATGGGCGTGTCCGAGATTCTGCGGTATCTCGATGCGTCCGATCACAACAAGGGTCTGTCCGAGGAACAGGTTGCGGCCAAGTACATCATCGGGGAAATCCGGCCGGACGTGCCGATTCCGGCCCGCGTGTATCTCGAATGGAAGGCGCTGCCGCCGTCCGAGCAGCGACAGCTCAAGGTCATCTGGTTCCGCGAGCATTACCGTCAGATCGACGTTGAGGATGTGAACAAGTACGTCAACGTCGATTACCTGAAGGCCCGCGCGAAGGACGAATTCCGCGACAATCCCCTGGAGCGCGCGCCGAAAGAGGCGAAGGCGGAGAAAAAGCCGGAACCGAAACCGTCCAAAGTGAAGAAAAAACTGAAAGCCTCCCGGACGTGGACCGCCGTCACCGACACGGCGCTGGCGGATTTGAAACGGAGAATCCTCGCCAAGAAGAAAGCCGAGACGGGCGCCGTTGCCGCCCAGAAGCCGAAACCGGCCGTCGCCAAACCCGCGCGGATCGCCAAATCCGACACGGCCGCGCCGTCGGCGAAGTCCGAGTCTCCCCTGAAAAGCATCCAGTGGTACGGCGTTCCGACGAAGATGAAAAATGAATAGGGGTATTCTGTCCCTCGGCGTTTTATTGTTGGGCTTTTCCTCCGCGGGCGCGCAGGTGACGGAGGTCGATCCTGATCCCAAGGGCGTCGCGTCGGGCGTGTCCGGGCAGGTGTGGGTGCTTGAGCCGGAGGCGTCATCGCCGAAAGCGCTGGCCGATTCGGATCCCGTGTTTGAAGGCAGCCGGATCACGTCGGGCGAGGGCGCCTTTGTCGAAATTGATCTGATCGACGGCAGCGAACTCAAGATCGACGAGATGACGCAGGTGGACCTGTCGAACGTGGACGCGCAGCCCGAGTCGCTGGAGCGGATGGTGGACCTCTCGATGCTGTACGGGACGCTGCGCGTCTCGGTCCAGAACGGATTTTCCGACCGGAGCGTTTTCAAGGTCGTGACGCCCGTGTCGGTGGCCGGCGTGCGCGGCACCGATTTTGCGGTCGAATACGAATCAGAGGACGAATCGCAGGTGGACGTATTCGACGGCGAAGTCGTGGTCGGGCAGGAAGGCGCCAAGGAGACAGTCGAATCGGGCGAGTCGTCCCGCGTGGGCCGCGGCAAGGGCATCACCAAGGAGCGCCTGAAGGAGGACCGGCACGAGCGCTGGGAGCATTTCAAGGAGTCGATGCACGATCACCGGCAGGAGCGCGCCGAATCGGTCCTGCGTGAAAAGATCGAGCGGGTCCGTGCGGAGAACCCCAACGATCCGCGCTTGGCCGGGCTCGAAAACGCATTGCAAAACGTGTCGAAAGACCGGACCGAGGCCCGGTCAAAGCTCGAGGCGCGCCGTGAAAAAATGAAAGACCGGCGGGAGGAGCGGCGCGGGCGGATGCGCGAGTTCGCGCAGAAACACGGCCGCGAGCGATTCGAGGAGGCGCGCAAGTTCCGCGGCGGCGCCATGACGCCGGAGGAGCGAAAGGCCGCGCAGGAAAAAATGGGCGAACGCCGCCGGCAGGCGCGGGAGAAGGCGGTGGAACAGCATCAGAAGCGCCGGGAGAAAATCAAGGACCGGCGTGAGGAAAAGAAGGATCAGAAACAGGAGGGGCTGAAAGACCGCCGCGAGAATCGCCAGGACCAGATGAAAGACCGCCGCGATCAGCGCCGCGACAAGATGCAGGACAAGCGCGAGCAGAGGAAAGACACCCGCCAAAAGCACCGGCGTTAAGAGGGTTTCGTCTCCACCACGTACTTCTCCATAAACAGCGCGTCGAGCTGGCTCTGCAGAAACGCGTCGACGCAGTCTTCCGCCGAGCAGACGATGGGTTCCTCGTGCATGTTGTAGCTGGTGTTGATGAGGATGTTCAGGCGCGAGAGCCTTTCGTATTCGACCAGCATGCGGTGCATTTCGGGCTGTGGGTGTTTGCGGATGATTTGTGGGCGCGCGGTGTTGTCGACGTGAACGATGGCCGGCGCTTCCTTGCGGCATCGCTCGTTGGCGTAGAGCGTGGTCGTCATGAACTCGAGCGGGTAAAGGCATTTTTCGTAATCGACGAAATAGTCCTTTAATTTTTCCTCCAGCAAAATCGGCGCGAACGGCATGAACTCGCTTCGATTGAGGCGTTTGTTCAGCCAGTCGTTCACCGTGGGGTCGGTCGCCTGGTAGAGGATGGACCGGTGGCAGAGCGCGCGCGGGCCGTACTCCATGGGGCCGCGACACCATGCGACGCATTTGCCCGCCGCCAGCATCCGGGCCGCCTCCAACTCCGGCGCGTCGACGACGCGGTACGAGAGGGCGTGTCGTTCCAATGCGGCTTGGATGGACGATTCTGTCATGCCCGGCCCGAAATAGACGTGGTCGAGCCGCCGCGGTCTGGACGTTTCCGGTTCGGCCCTCGCGTGGACGTGGAGGGCGCTGCCGGCCGCAAGTCCTCCGTCGCCCATGTGCGGATGAATGAACATCTCGTCGACCTGCGGGATTTTTGCGATTTCCTGATTAAGCCGGACATTGGCGAAGACGCCGCCGGCGAGGCAGATTTTCGCGCGGCCGATCCCCAGTTTCGCGTAGGCGTCCTTCACGAAATCGCAGACGGTCTCCTCGAGACTTTTCTGAACGCCGGCCGAAACGTCCTCGCGGGACAGGCCCTTGAGTTTTTCAGTGAGAAACGCGATCTGTGGTTCGCGGTAACGCCCGTAATTGTGAAACCGGAACCGGCCCGGCTCGTAGCGGATCTGCGACCGGAAGAAGTCAATGGTCCTGTTCGGATCGCCGCGCGCCGCCAGCCCGGTGACCTTGCCCTCGCGCCCCGGTTTAAATCCGAGAATTTTGTTGATGTACGAATAATAGAGTCCCGGCGAGTGGTAGAAGGGCACGCGGTTGACCGGCCGCATCCGCGCGCCCTCGCAGAGCGCGACGCGGGAGCAGAGGCCGTCGCCCGAGGCGTCGACCGTCAGCGCGATCGCGCGGTCCCAGCCGCTCGTGTAGTACGCGGACGCGAGATGCCCGATGTGGTGGTCGACGACCTTGATCGGCGCGTTCACGCCAAGTTCGGCGAGGCGCCGGCGCGTCTGAAACATCCGCGGCAGAAGAAACATCGACACGTGCGCGGCCAGCACCAGCCGGATCCCGAGGTCCGTCCCGAAAAACCAGCGGTCGAGCCGCGTCGACTGTAGAATGGACAGGACCGTTTCGTAAAAGCCAGGATGCGGTTCCCAGTCCCACACGTATTCGGGAATGTGGATGTAGCTCGCCAGCGCGACGAGATCGACCTCGTGCGGCTTGAGGCCCGACGTCTGAAACGCCTCCCGGATCGACTCGGCCGGGAAACACGTCGCCAGTTTCCGCCGGTTGTACCGCTCCTCGTTCGAGGCCGCGACGATCTCGCCGTCGACGACCAGCGCCGCCCCGCTGTCATGTTCCGCGCTCACGCCGAGGACTTTCATCGGACGTCGTACACCTCGATCCGGCCCATCCCCTTGCGTTTGAGTTCCACCCGCCAATTGCCGCTGCGCATGAAGTAACCCCAATCCAGGAAAAGGCCTGTCGATGGGTAGACCCGTCCCTCAAACACCTGATCCGGCCGATGCGATTCCATCAGCTTTCGAACGGACGCGTACGGATAGGAGTAGGTGGCCTGGTATCGGTCGATGACCCAAAGGCCGGGCGCGACCGCCGGCGCGGTGTCGCCTGACGGCACAAGTTCCGCTCTGTTTTTTCCAAGGTAATACCGCACCGCCATCGGGTTGGTCGCGTAGACGGTCGCGGAGGCCTCCTGGCCCGCCAGCCATCGGCCGGCGGCCGGCCAGGCCGAGGACACACGGGTTTCCTGCCACGCGCTGAATGCGCCGAGGGCGACGAGCGCCGAAATCAAGCCGGCCACGGATTTTCTAGCCCAGTCAGGCACGATCATCGAATTAAACCAAGCGGCATATTCCATCCATCCGAAAGCCGAAACGATAGCAAAAAACGGAATGCTTGTCATGACCGCCCTCGGCCCGTCCCCCCGCGTCACGAGACTGAATCCCATGAGCGGCACCCACGCTAAAAGGCATACCAGCCGCCGGACCGGACAGCGCGTCCGGACCGTGGCCCAGAGGCCCAAGGCCATCCCGCCGGCCCACCAGAGCCAGTCGAGATAAATGTAGGATTGAAACATGCCGGCGTGCAGCCGGAACATCGCCCCCACCGGATTTTCGCCCGCCGGCACGTCCAGGAACAGCCGGGTCCAAAACCCCTGAAAATAGGTTTGGATCCCCTCCGGCAGGTCGCCTCCTCTCCATATATATATACGGTAGGGCAACTCGATGAGGGCGAGCGGGACGATCATCCCGGCGACGAGGATCGCCGCCCGCGGCAGGCTCCGGCGGCAGGACACGAAATCCCAGAGAAACACGAGCGGCAGGATCAGGACGCACCTGTAATTGACCCCGATCGCCACGCCGTACGCAAGGCCAACGCCGAACAGCAGCGCGCCGGACAGCGCCGTGGCGCCGATGGGGGCGTCCCGCCGGAACCGGAGGGCCAGCGCGGCGTGGAGGAGGACGGCGGCGGTCATGAAAAAAATCGCGTCGGCCTCCGCAAGCTGCGACCGGCTGTACATCACGTGCGCGCGGGAGATGGCGCAAAGCAGCGCTGCGAGGATGGCCGTGCCGGCGGAGAAATATCGCGCGGTCCACAGCCCGACGATCGCGATCGTCAGCGTGCCCGTCACGGCCGCCCAGAGCGCCCCCGACCATTCATCGCGCAGGCCGGTGACGATTGAGAAGGCGGCCATGAAAAATCCATGGAGATGTTTGGGCGTGAATCCCGGCGGCAGGCCGTCCATCTCGCGGATGAGAAACCCGGAATTCAGCCGCCCGTCGCGCCAGGCGTCGAGGATCGCGCCGCGTTTTTCGAAGACGTCGGTCCAGAATCTGACTTCCAGCATGTAATGCGGCTCGTCGTAGTGGCAGAATCCGTGGCCGGAGAGGTTCCAGGTGCGAAGGAAAAGTCCGAGACAGCAGGCCGCTAAAACGCCGGCGATGAGTTTTGGGCGCAGATGTTAGACGATTCGAAAATAATCGACCAGCGTGCAGCGGCGCTCGCGCGTGAAGGTCGCGGCGGTCGTGAATCCCTCTCCGGTCCAGCCGGCGATCGAGAGCGTCGTGTATCCTTCGCCGCCGAACCCCAGTCCGGCGAGCGAGGGGCCGTTCTTGACGAAGATGTTGGCGTTGGAGGCGCGGGCCATGTCGGACAGCCGCGCGATGTTGGTCGAGTGCATCGTAAAGGTGTGGCGGAACCGGTGTTCGGCCAGAATGGCCCATTCCTTGGCCTGGTCGTAATCCTTGCAGCGCACGATCGGCGTGATGGGCATGAGCTGTTCGGCCATGACGAGGGGATGATCCCAGTCGACTTCCAGAAACGCGTGCGTGATGCCGGCCGGCGCCCGGATGCCGGCCTGGGCCAGAATCTTGACCGCGTCCTTGGCGATGAGTTCCTTGTTCACCCGGGGATGCCGTTCGCCCGAGCCGGAATCCTCCACGATGATGAGCTTGGTGAGCCGTTCGGCGTCCCGGCCCTTGATCTCGACCGATCCGTTTTTTCCCATCTCGGCCTTGAAGTCGTCGCAGATGGACGCGACGCAGAATATTTCTTTTTCCCCCGTGCAGAGCGCGCAGTTGTCGAACTGCGCGCCGAACACCGTATCCTTGGCGGCCTTGGGCAGCACGCACGTTTCGTCGACGACCACGGGCGGATTGCCGGGCCCGGCCGCGAATACCTTCTTGCCGGACGACATCGCGACCCGGACGATCTCGCGCCCGCCGGTGACCAGCGTCGCGTCGACGCCGGGATGGTTCATGAGTTTCGTCCCGCTCTCCTGACTCGGGTTGCCGATCGCGCAGACGAGATGTTTCGGCCCCCCGGCCGACTCGATCGCGAGTTGAAGAATCCGCGCCGCTTCGCAGGACACCTCTTTCGCGTTCGGATGCGGATTGATGATGACGGCGTTGCCGGCCGACACCATTCCGATCGAGTTGTTGACCACGGTCGACGGCGGGTTGGTGGTCGGCGTGATGGACACCATGACGCCGTAGGGCGCTTTTTCGACAAGGGTCAGCCCGTGGTCGCCGGTGAATGTGACGGGATGGATGATCTCGGGTCCGGGCGTCTTGCGCGCGGCGAGTTCCACTTTCTGCATCTTGTCCGGCATTTTCCCGAATTTGGTTTCGCTGACGGCCAGTTCCCCGAGGCGCCGCGCGTTTTCAAGAGCGGCGGCGCGCATGGCCGCGACGATTTCGAATCTCTTTTCCAGCCCCAGCGCCATGAGTTCCCGCTGCGCCTGCCGGGCGGCTTTGGCCGCCGCGTCGGGATCGTCGAACGTCGAATCCCCGCCGACGGCCTTGCGGGGCCGAAAGTCCATGCTGGGCGAGGTTGCGCGGCCGGGCGCGGAGGAAAAGATCTTGCCTCCCGTGCCGACCGTGTAGCGCTGGCGCACCTTCTCCATCACTTTACCGACCACCTGATGAATTTCCTGCTCGGATGCCATGCGGTCCTCCTACCCAGACCCCCTCTGCCCGCCTGAAACTACTTCTGAGTAGGCCTTGTTCAGCCGCCTTCGGTGGTGTGGATCGGGAAGATCGGGTCGAGATCGCCGTGCGGTCTCGGAATCACGTGAGCCGACACCAGCTCGCCCACCCGCTCCGCCGCCGCCGCGCCCGCATCCACGGCCGCCTTACAGGCCGCCACGTCTCCGCGAACAAGGGTCGTCACCAGCCCGGATCCGATTTTTTCATACGCGACCAGTTTCACCTTCGCCGCCTTCACCATCGCGTCAGAGGCCTCGATCAACGCCACCAGCCCCCGCGTCTCAATCATGCCCAACGCTTCCATGCTCATCTGCCGCTGTACCTCCCCCTTTAGGGTTGAATGTAATCGCTCGAAGACTGGCTATCATACGCTCGAAAAGAGTGTCAAGGCAATCATGTGCGCATCTCGGGAAAGCGCAGGCACATCGCGGTCTGGAATCGCGGGTGCCCTGTTCGCTTTCGCGGTCATTTCTCGTTTACTCAAATAGAAAGACACAAAAGCAGATGCGGGTTCTCAAGGAGGCGGGGCAAATGAAAAAAGAAGATCATTACGATCTGCTTCCACACTTTCTAGCATGGATAATCACAACGGCGATCAACGTTGTCGCGGCCATCATGGGTTGGTTGATTGCCGCTTCGATTTTAGCGCATTGGTACATGTTTCTATTTGTGGTCATCTTTATTTTCACGTGTGTCAAATGCGCCCTCAAAAACGCAAGGCAATGAACAGGACGAGCAACGTGATTTTTGCGGCCGGCATGTTCGGTTTTTCGCTTCCCGTTCGTTTTCCTTAATAAGAAGGGCAACAGAGCCCAAAACGAAAGGGAGGCGGCAACATGCAGTTTTTCAAACCCAAAAATCAGACGGCGATCGGGATCGATCTTGGCACATCACGGTCCGGAATTGCGGCGGCGACGGTGGACAAGGAAAAGGGGCTGGACGTTCAAGCGCTTGCCGTCGGCGAGGGCAGTTCAGGCGGGGAGTCGTATCGGATCCCTTCCGTCGTCGTGTGCAGTAAAACCACGGG
>Ga0156236_118_pt1 | contig 24719 bp, 9 predicted proteins | sample RifCSPlowO2_12_FD_107883 | JGI IMG/M metagenome (GOLD analysis project Ga0156236, IMG submission 107883) | Candidatus Lindowbacteria bacterium RIFCSPLOWO2_12_FULL_62_27
CGTCCTACGGCATCTATCTGTCTTCGAGTTCGAACAACGCGCTGAGCGGGAATACGGCCGGTTCGAATTCGTACGGCATCTATCTGTCTTCAAGTCCGAGCAACACGGTGAGCGGGAACACGGCCGGTTCGAATTCCACCGGCATCTATCTTGAATATAGTTCGAGCAACACGGTGAGCAGCAACACGGCCGTGTCGAATTCGTCCTATGGCATCCATCTGTCCTCGAGTTCGAGCAACGCGCTGAGCGGGAACACGGCCAGTTCGAATAACATCGGCATCTATCTGTACTACAGTTCGAACAACGCGCTGAGCGGGAATACGGCCGGTTCGAATTCGTACGGCATCTATCTGTATTCTAGTTCGAGCAACACGGTGATCGGCAACACGGCCGCATCCAATTCGTCCTACGGCATGTATCTGTATTTGAGTTCGAACAACACGCTGGTTCAAAACACGCTCGATTCGAACGTTCAGTATCAAATTTATCTGACCGGTTCGTCCTCGGTCGACACGGCGCAGAAGAACAATCTGAGGACAAGTCCGACGAATCCCAACGGCGGGGTGTACAACAACACGGGCAGCGTATTTGATTTCACGCGCAACTGGTGGGGAACGACGGACGGGGTGGCGATCGACCGGATGATCACCTCCCTGCCGCCGCAGACGGTGACGGTTCGGCCCTACCGGTTGGGTCCGGTCGACACCGCTGCGGGGGCCGACACGACCGCGACGAGGGCGCCGGACACCGTGGCCGTGACGGCCAACGACACGTCGCGGATCGTGACGTGGGAGACTGGCGGCGCGACGGGGCTGGAGGAGACCAACGGCGGCGCGACCGGAGACGGGGGATACCGGATATACCGGAGCGAAGTGAAGAACGCGTCGGTGTGGATGAGGATCGGGCAGGCGAACAGCGGGACGGACGGCTGGCAGGACACGGACATTACGCCGGGCCGGGTGTATTACTACCGGGTAACGACCCTGGACACATCGACGCCGTTTGAGAACGAGAGTTTTTATTCTGACTCGGAGCCGATAGACAGCCTGGTGGTGACGTCGCGGACGACGTGGTACGTGAACGACACGTCGACGGCGGGGGACTCCTTTACGTATGCAACGGGCAATGATGCAGCAGGCAACGGGTCGCCCCAGGCGCCGTTTCGGTCAATTGCGCTTGCGTTGAGACCCGCGCAAGCCGGCGACACGATTTACATCGACGCGGGCGTCTACGCGGAGATCGTCGTGGTCGGCACGGACTCGGTCACGCTTCAGGGCAAGGACTCGAACGCGACGGTGATCGACCCGCCGGGGGCGAACTGGGTCAGCGGTCTCTACGGGATCTACGCGGCGAACCGGACGGGTCTGGGGATCAAGAATCTCGGCGTGACGGGGGCGAACATCGGGATACGATTGGAGAATGTGGACCGATCGACTGTTGCCGGAGACAGCGTGGCGTCCTGCGGCCATACCGGCATCTCTCTTGTGAACGGCTCCGACACGAACACGGTGATCGGCAACACGGCGAATTCGAATTCGTCCTACGGCATCTATCTGTCTTCAAGTCCGAGCAACGCCGTGAACGGCAACACGGCCAGCTCGAATAGTACCGGCATCTATCTTGAATATAGTTCGAGCAACACGGTGATCAGCAACACGGCCGTGTCGAATTCGTCCTATGGCATCTATCTGTCTTCGAGTTCAAGCAACACGGTAAGCGGCAACACCGCCAGTTCGAATAACATCGGCATCTACCTGTATTCGAGTTCGAACAACGCGCTGAGCGGGAACACGGCCGGTTCGAATTCGTACGGCATCCATCTGTATTCGAGTTCGAGCAACACGATGAGCGGCAACACGACCGCGTCCAATTTGTCCTACGGCATGTATCTGTATTACAGTTCGAACAACACGCTGGTTCAAAACACGCTCGATTCGAACGTTCAGTATCAAATTTACATCGGCTATGGTTCATCGGTCGACACGGCGCAGAAGAACAATGTGAGGACGAGTCCGACGAATCCCGACGGCGGGGTGTACAACAGCGCGGGCAGCGTATTCGATTTCACGCGCAACTGGTGGAACACGACGGACGAGGCGGCGATCGCGAGGATGGTCTATCGAGCCTCCAGCGCCGATTTCATCGTCTGGTCGCCTTACCGGCTCGGTCCGGTCGACACCTCGGTGGGCGCCGACACCACCGCTCCCGCCGCCCCCACCGGCGTGACGATAGATTCCGGCGTGGCGGGCCAGATCACCGTCTCGTGGGTGAATCCGACTGTGAACGAAGAAACCAACGGCGGACCGGGCGGATTCAACGGCGTCAAAATCTATCGCGTGGCCGGCGCGCCCGACACGACGCACTGGGCGAATGCGCCGGTGTGGACGGCCGGGCCGACCGACACGACGTGGACCGACACGGAAGTTTCAGCCGGGACCGTATATAATTACCGTCTGACCTCGCGCGACTCGGCCGCGCTCGTCAACGAGTCGTTTTTCCATACGTCGGTGGCGGCGCCGAACACGAGCGGCCAATGGTACGTGAACGACCTGTCGGCCGCGGGCGACAGTTTCACGTCGTCGATCGGTTCCGACGCGGCCAACAACGGCACGGCGTCGAGACCCTACCGGACGATCCTGAGGGCCCTCACACAGGCCAAGGCCGGCGACACGATCTTCCTCGACGCCGGCCAGTATTCGGAAGCCGTCGTGATCGAGACGGACAATATCAGCCTCATCGGCAAGGACTCGACCGCCACCGTGATTGATCCGCCGGGCGAGGCGTCCACCTCCGGCCTCAACGGCATCTTCGCCGACACGCAGACGGGGCTTTTGATCAAGAATCTCTGCGTGACCGACGCGTACGACGGTGTTCATTTTTACAATGTGGACGCCTCGACCATTTCGGGCGTCCGGGCCATCGGGTGCGGGAATTCCGGCATTTATCTGCGGGCGAATTCCGACACGAACACGGTGAGCGCCAACACGGCCAGTGTGAATCCTCGCGGCATTTATCTGTATTCGAGTTCGAGCAACACGGTGAGCAGCAACACGGCCACTTCGAATACCGACGGCATCTATCTGTATTCGAGTTCGAACAACACGGTCAGCGGCAACACCGCCAGTTCGAATGTCACCGGCATCTATCTGTCTCCGGCTTCAAGCAGCAACACGGTGATCGGCAACACCGCCAACTCGAATTCGGCCATCGGCATCTATCACTATTCGAGTTCGAACAACACGGTGAGCGGCAACACGGCCAGTTCGAACGGGACGGCCGACATTTATCTGAATACGGGATCGAATAATTATTCCTCGGAAATCGCCGCCTACAACTGGATTGACGCAACGGACGGCAGTATTTGGGCTCCTGATCAAGGCGGTACAGATGACGGTTCGCAGCTTGTAAATATTGGATTTAATTTCAGCTTTTTTGGAAATACCTACACCCAGCTCAAAATCTCATCCAACGGCTATGTCGTGTTCGGTTCCTCGAGTGCCACCAGCCTTTCAAATGTGGCCATTCCAAATGTGGGTCAGCCGAATAATTTTATCGCCCCGTTCTGGGATGACTTAAACCCGGGCGCCGGCGGCAATATTTACTACAAGACGATTGGAACCTCGCCGAATCGAACATTTGCCGTGCAATGGAACGGAGTTCCCTTCTATTCGGCCGGGGGGTCGCTTACTTTCGAATTGCTTTTATACGAACAAAGCGGAGAAATCATTTTTCAATATAATACGATGACTGGATCCTATGCAAATGGGAGCAGCGCGACCTGGGGCATCGAAAACTTGGACGGCACGGATGGGTATGGCTCATTTCCCGTTGCGGTCATATCCAATCAACTGGCGCTGAGGATATTTTCTCTGACCGCGAGCAACCCGGGTTCCGACTGGTACGTGAACGACGCGTCGACGGCGGGAGACTCGTTCACGACCGTGGCCGGCGCGGATACGGCCGCCGGGAACAGTCCGGCCGCGCCGTTCAGGACGATCGCCAAGGCGCTGCAAGCGGCCCAGGCGGGCGACGCGATTTGGGTCGACGCGGGGACGTACGCCGAAACCGTCGTGATCGACACGGACGACATCGCGCTCATCGGCAAGGACCCCAACGCCACGGTGATCGACCCCCCCGGCGATTCGAACGTCAGCGGTCTCTACGGCATCCACGCCGACACGCAGAAGGGCGTCAGAATTATCAATTTTGGCATCACGGGCGCCTACGACGGGATCCATTTTGAAAATGTCGAACAATCGATCATCCATGGCAACAGTATAAGTTCCTGCGGCAACAACGGCATCCATCTGTCATCGAGTTCGAACAACACGATGGTACATAATGACGTGCGGCAGAATTCGAGTTATCAGATTTATATTTACGGCGCTTCGGCGGCGGACACAGCGCAGAAGAACAACATCATTGCGGCGCCGGCCAATCCCAACGGAGGCATCTACAACGGCTCGACTGACTCGACCGCCAAATTCGATTTCACGCGCAACTGGTTCGGGACCGCCGACAGCGTGGCGATCCGAGGCCGGATCGTGCAGGCCTCAAACGGCGATTCGATCATCTGGCAGCCGTATCGGCTGGGCGAGGTCGATATGGCCGCCGGGGCGGACACGGCAGAACCGGCGTCGCCGTCGGGTCTTGCCGCCGACACGTCGACGGCCGGGCAGGTGACACTGACATGGGTGGACAATTCGTCGGACGAGAGCGCATTTCGCATCTATCGGGACATCGTCCCCGACACATCCTCGAAAACGTTTCTTGCGGAGCTTCCCGCCAATACGATCTCCTACGTGGACACCCCCGTTCCGGCGGGAGCGGCGTATTATTACAGCATCACCGTTCTGGATTCCCATGTGACGGGGACCACTTCGTTTGAGAACGAGGCGTTTTATTCCGCGTTCGCCGCGGATACCCGGTTGCCGGCCAACACGCTGCCTCTCTGGTACGTGAACGACACATCAACTGCAGAGGACAGCTTCACGCACGCCGCCGGTTCCGACATAACCGGAAACGGCGCCGCATCGAATCCCTACCGGACGATCTCGAAAGCCCTCGCACAGGCGGAACGCGGCGACACCATATATGTCGACGCCGGTCTTTATACGGAAACCGTCGTCATCGACACCGATCACATCAGCCTCATCGGCAGGGATTCGAACGCCACGGTAATCGATCCGCCGGGGGACTCGAACGTGTACGGGCTATCCGGCATTTACGCGACGAATCGCCTGAATTTGCTCATCAAGAACCTCGGCGTTACGGGGGCGGCTGATGGGATTCATTTCAACAACGTCGATCTTTCGACCATCACCGGCAACACGGCCGGTTCGAATTCGAACGGAATATATCTGTACTCAAGTTCGAACAATACGGTGAGCAACAACATCACCGATTCGAATGCATGGAGCGGCACCTTGCTGGGAAGAAGCTCGATCAACACATTGAGCAACAACAGGTCAAATTTGAATTCCTACGGCATCGTCCTGGATGCGAACTCGGACAGCAACACGCTGATCGGCAACGCGGCCGGTTCGAATTCGCAGTACGGCATCGTACTGGATGCGAGTTCAAACAACGTGATTGTACAAAATGACGTGCGGCTGAATACGCAATACCAGATTTATATTACTGCTTCATTTAGCGGCCCATCCTCGGCCGACACGGTGCAGAAAAACAACATCGTTCCGTCCGGGACGAATCCCGACAGCGGCCTGCACAACAACACGGGCAAGACATTTGATTTTTCGCGTAACTATTGGGGCACGACAGATGAGCAGAGAATCGCGAAAATGATATTTGACACGGGATCGATTGCGAACATCATGTTCACTCCCTACCGCCTTGGCGAAGTCGACATGGCGGCGGGCGCGGACACGACAGCGCCGGCGGCGCCGTCCGGCGTGGCGCTCGACACTTCCGCGCCCGGGAATATCACCGTGTCATGGGCGAATCCGGCGGTGAACGAGGAGGCCAACGGCGGCGCGGCCGGATTCGCCGGCGTTCGCGTGTATCGCCTGCGCAATGCGCCCGACACGACTCACTGGGCCAACGCCCTCGTCTGGACGGCCGGGGCGTCGGACACGATGTGGGTTGATACCGGCGTCAGTGACAGCGCGACGTACTATTACCGCCTGACGTCCCGCGATGCCGCGCCGTTTGTCAACGAGTCGTTCTTCAGCGACACGAAATTCTCCGTGCCCCTGCCGCCGGCCGCGCCCGGGCCGGCGAGCATCCGTATCGTGGGCGGCCATCACGGTCTCGGTGGGAGCGGCGATGCGCTGGCGATCGAATTTTTGGTCCTTGACACAGGCTCCTCCGCGGTGTCCTCAGAAACCGTTACCTTTCAAATCACGTATCCGTCCGGCGGCGGGGGCGCGGCGTTGCAGTTGGGCGAAACCGGCGGGGTGACGGGCGCGGACGGCGGGATAACGGAAACGATCACGCTTCCTTCGACGGGCGACATCTTTCAAATCAGGGCGTGGCCGGCCGGCAATTCGGCGGCTTCGGCCGTCGCCACCGTCTATCTCGACGGCCGGGACATCGCCGACTCGACGTGGCGGATGATGGCGCCGAACAAGTCGCTCCTGACGGCCGATCCGGCGGCGGTGGTCGGCGCGGATTTGGGAAGCGCGTCACAATACCGGCTCTACGAATGGCGCGAGGACAAAGGCGTGAATCCGTCGATCACGTTTGCTTCGACCCAATACCATGCCGTGTCCGCGATCGAGCGCGGCCGGGGATTTTGGGCCAAGCATCTGACCGGCTCGACCCAACGCTGGGTCATCGATGAGGGGTCGCAGGGCGTGGCGGGATTCGACACCGTCCGGGTGGCGTTGAACGCGACCGGCAGCGGCTGGAACCAGATCGGCTCCGGGCAGTATTTTTACGTCGACTGGCGCACGTCCGTGAAAGTCGACACCGGACTTCCGGGCGACACGTGGGCCGGTTCAAACCTTTCGAACCTGCTCAGCGTCGACTCGGCCCACGCCGCCGGGGTCCTCAGCAACGTCCTCTACTGGTTTGACGGGACGCAGTATCAGTGGGGTCCGAGCGCCGTGAGCGACAGCGCCGTGCAAATGAAGCCGATGACGGGGTTCTGGGTGAAGGCGCTTGCGTCGTGCACGCTGTGGGTATTTCCGAATCCGGCGGAGGTTATGGAGACGGAGACGGTTGTTTTAAATCAGAGTGGAATGCTGTCGGCGTACTACAAGGAGCAAAACAAGGCCGGCGTCGAAAACGACTGGGCGATTCAGATGATGGCGAGCGGCGGAGGCGCGCGAGACGAACAGAATTATGTCGGGGTTCGGCCCACGGCGCAGGAGGCGGCGCTTGCGGTCGCCTATGAGCCACCGCCGGCGGCGGGGGGATATGTGTACCTGGCGATGAGGCAACTGAGAGGAACCCCCCACCCAGCCTCCCCCCCAAGGGGGGAGGAGAACCCATGGCTGGCGGCGGCATTTGCTGAACCGGGTGCGATGGGCCGGTCGTGGGAGGTGTCTGTTGCATCGGACGTTTCCGCGCCGGTCACGATCTCGTGGGACAACATCCCGAATTTACCGCACGTCTACGAGGCGTATCTGATCGGCGGCCCGCAAGGTCCCGTGAATCTGCGCCAATCCGCCTCACTGGTTTTAGAATCTAAAATCGAAAATCCAAAATCTCCAATTTCATTGACCCTCGCCATCGGCCTCCCCGAATACCTTGCGGCCTTTCTTTCCGCGTCGCTCTCGAAAGAGCATACCTTCGTCTATCCGAACCCGGGGCCGGACGGCTCGACGGGATCGATGACGTTCAAGTACAACCTGCAGTCGCCGGCCGGCGTGACACTCAAAATCTACGATGTGGGCGGCCGGCTGGTCAGAGAGTTGGCGGGATCGGGCATGGGCGGATCGAACACGATCCCATGGGACACCGCGAACAAACACGGTCAGAACGTCGGCTCTGGGGTGTATCTCTACATTCTACAGTCTGGTGGAAACAAACTCGTGGACAAACTGGCGGTGGTCCGGTGATCACGGGCGCGAAACATTGGTGCGTTGCCGCATTCTCATTGATCTTCATCCTGCCGGCCCGCGCCCAGATGTCCGAGGAGGAGGCGCGGGTTCAGATGGTGGAGTCAGTCGAGGAGAAGCGCCACACGGAGGAGATGGCCGCCCACGCCCTGCGGTCGCGGCGCGACAAACGGGGGTGGCTCCTCGATTACGGCTATACCGCCGCCGTCTCGTACACCGCCTCCGACGACAACGACCGCAATCCCGCCGCGCAGGACGATCCCGACCATGTGTGGGACAACGAATACAATCTCTTCGGCGTCGTCGCCAGCGTCGACCGGAAGGCCAAATTCTACGCGCGGGTCAAGACGCTCTATACCGACAACGCCAAGATATCGCCGACCACGCGCGAGTCGGACGTTGAGCAGATGAAAATCGACATGATGTATTTCGAGCGTTCCTTTCCGGGCCGCCGCATAAAGCATACGCTGACGGTGGGACGGCAATTTTACAAATTCGGCCGGGGGATCGCGTACGGCCTCATCGCCGACGGGGTCCTCTGGCGTTCCAAGGGCAGGAAACTCCTGGTCGACGCGGTCTTCATGCGCCAAAAGCCCGGCGACAACAATATCGACAACCTCGCGCCGGGGTCGGGCCGGACGAAGCGCTTGTTTTTCGGGACCGAATGTTCGTTCAAATTCGCCGGGTGGCTCAAACTGGATCTCTTCCATCTGTGGAATGCGGATCGCAACACCGTCTCTCCCTACTCCACCGGCGCCGCCGGCCAGACGCAGCGCAGCGAGTTCCATTCCCGGTATTACGGGGTCGGATTCGAAGGGACATTTTTCACGAAACTCAATTACTGGTCCGAATACATTCTCGTGCGCGGCAAGACCTACAATGCCGCCACCGCCGCGCAGCCCGTGGCCGCCCAAGTCGGCGTCGACGCCGACGCGCTCGACGTGGGCCTCCGCTATCTCTTCGGCGGCGACCTCGTCCCCGCGCTGTTCGCCGAATATGCCTTCGGGAGCGGCGACGCCGACCGCGTCAGCAACGTCACCTCCTCGCGGGACGGATCGTCCTTTGGCAAGGACAGCGTGTTCCGGTCCTTCGGCGGCCTGACGATGGGCAACGCCCTGGCGCCAAGCCTTGCCAACATCCGCATCTTAAAAGCCGGAACCAGCTTCAAACCCCTCGGGCGGTGGGGCGCGTCCCGATGGAACGACATGACGCTGAATCTGACCGGCTACACCTATCGGTCGGACGCGGGCGGCCCGACCTCGGACGCGGCGATTTTCCCGACCGGGGATTCGAAATCGTCGGACGACATCGGCGACGAGTACGACGTTTCCCTGTCCTGGAAAATGTTCAACGACATGAATTATCAGTTCAAATTCGGATCCTTCCTCCCCGGCCCCGCCTACGGCTCTTTGCGGGGCCATGAAACATACATGAAACTGAAAGTGTCCCTGGATCTATGAACCGTCGAGGTCGTTTCGTGTTCGTTCGTGTCTGTTTGTGTCTGTTCGTTTCCCATCTTTTATCTTTTCCGGTCCAGGCCGGCTCCGAAAACGACTACTTCCGCGCGCTCGTCAAGAAACCGATCGCGACGAAGGAAGACCTTGCCCGGGTCGTCGCGCGGTTCAAGGGATACCGGGGACCCGCCTCAGGCGATGTGGCGCCGGAACTCCAGTATCTTCTCGATCACGGCGTCCAGTTCCGCAAGAACGCGATGCGCGTCATCCGCGAGCCCGTGACCAAGGCCGACGCCGTGCTGCTCTTTCTGAACGCGATGGACGCCGCCGCCGACCAGCGCGGGGTCATGGGCCGGCTGTTCCCGCGGAGTCTGCGGTTCGCCGCGCGGGACGGCAAAGCCCAGAGACTTCTGCCCGCCGACAGCTACATACGCGAATACCTGAGCGGCGCCGAGCTTCTCGCGATGCTCGGCCGGGCGATCGAGCAGAGGGAGAAAAAGCGATGAAGACACAATCGTTCATTGTTGCATTGCTGTATTGCTGCGTTCTCAACCTCCTGCCGGTTTTTGCCGCGGAGCAGAAATCGGCGATGACCGGCACGATCACCGAGGTGTCGGGCACAGTCGAGATTTTAAAGCGGGGGGAGTCGGCCTGGCGGAGCGTCGTTCCGAAAATGAAAGTCGGATCAGGCGATCAGATCAACGCCGGGGTCGACGGGCGCGCGGTCCTGACGTTCGAAAACAGCGTCACCGAAATAAAACCTGTCACGCTCTTCACCGTCGGCCGAGCCATCGAGGGCGACCAGGAGTATCAGACCGAAATGTTTTTGCAGCTCGGCAAGGTCATATCGACGGTGGACAAAAACAGCGGCAAACGCAACAAATTCACGATCACCACGCCCACCGCCGTCGCCGGCGTCCGCGGCACCCAGCAGGAGGTGAGTTTCGGCGAAGGATTCGGCACGGAGACGAGATTTGAAAACGGGGAGGGGTTTATGGCCCCTGTTCAGATCGAAAAACTTCCGCCGGCCATCCAGATGGCGCTGGGTGTGGCGCCGGCCGTACTGGCTCAAGTTGCGCCAGGCGCTCCCGGTCGAGGACCGGAAGGGGCGCCTCCACCGGGCGCGGCCGGCCGCGGGCCTGAAGCCGCGCCGCCGCCCGGCGCCGCGCCTCCGCCGGCCGCCGCGCCCGGGCCGGAAGCGGCGCCTCCGGAGCCGGCCGGAGGCGCTGTCCCGGCCGGCGTCGGAGACGCCGGCACTTGGGGCGCCGGAGGCGCTGTCCCGGCCGAAGCCGTCTCCGCGGCGCTCGACCTTTGGCTTCAATCCTCTTTTGACGTCGTGGTCGGGGCTGCTCCTGAACCGGAGCCGGTGGCCGCCGGCGCGCCGGAAGCGGCGGCGCCGGAGGCCGAGGCGGCGGCCGCAGCGCTTGACCTGTCCGTCATTGCCGGCGAAGTGATCACCGTGGGGGATGGTCTAGAAGCCTCGATCGGCGACCCGGTGAGCATCGAAGGCGTCGTCACGCCGGACGCGATCCTGCAGATCGAGTCGGTCACCGATGTCACGACCGCTTCCGCTTCCGAAGCCGAGCAGGAAGCCGCGCTGTCGACCACGGAAGTGATCGACGCGCCGCCGTCCGTCATCTCCGTTCAGGAATCGACTTCCGACCAGTCGACACAGACTCTTTTGAAGGAAGCCGTCACGGAAGGCGGGGGCGGGACGCCCGAGGAAGTCGACGCGTTTGGGTTGCCTCTGCCACCGCCCTGACCGTCAGGGGCGCGGGGCGAGGTAGGAGAAGGATTCTCGGATGGCGGAGTTTTCGGCGTCGGCCGGGATGTGGATTTCCCTCGAAAACATGCGGATCGTGTTGCCCGAAGGGTAGTAGGCGCGGATGGGATGGGGGATGTCTCTCGCCCACGCCTGGATGCGCTGGAAGAGGAGGACCGGTTTTTCTTTGCTGAGGCTGACGGCGATCTCGCCGACCGAGAGGGCGCCGGCGTCTGGCTGGACGTTGTCTTTCTGGAAGATGAGATAGCGGTAAGGGACGGCGCGTGACATGGCGAGGGGTTTGAGGAGCGCGACCTGGTTGTTTTCGAGCGAGAGGACGATGGCGGGGTCGCGGGCGCCTTCGAGGAAACCGTCGTAATTATCGATCGGCGGGAATTCGAAATTGCCGAAGGAGTCGGTGACGGTGACGGCGAGAAGCGCCGCTTCGATGGCAGGGTCGTAGGGATCGAAAAAGCCGACCTCCTTTTCATACATCCGGACTTCCATCCCCGCCAAGCCTTGTTCCTGATACTTGACGCGCCCGCGGGCGACCATGACCGGGCGGGCCTCCGGGAGGGGCACGCGCTTGGAGAGCGGGACGAGCCGGACCTCGATGGGCCTTTCGGGCGGCGGCGGGGGCGGTGGGGGCGGCGGGGGCGGCGCTTCTACTACTTCGACCGGAGGAGGAGGAGGCGGGGGCGGCGGGATTTCCTCGACGGGCACGAGCGCGAGCGATATCTGGCCGGGCCGGACGACGATCGAATCGGCGACCGCCCGCTCCATGCCCTCGGCCGTCAGGGCCATGCGGTAGAGGCCGTCGGGGAGCATGACTTCGACATACTGGTCTTTGAGTATTTTTTTCAGGAAGATTTCCTGCGGCTGCAGCGCGGGGTCCGTTCGGGAGAGAAATTCAAGGCGAAGATTTTCGATCTGAGATTTGCGAGTCAGGAAATAGAGGAGCAGGCCCGTCCGGACGATCGACACCGTCGGGACTTCGCCTTCGGGCCGGAGGGCGTAATCGGTGTCGTAGGCGGAGACGTCGAGGGGCATCACGGGCACGGTGACTTCCTCGACCACGCGTTTTTTCAGCTTCATTTTCACCAGGTCCTCCTTACGCATCGGCGCGAGAAGGTCGAAGACTTCGCGGCGGAACCGGTAGCTTTCCTTGCCGTAGACCGTGATGACGTCCATTTCGAGCTGTTCGGACCGTGCGGGAGAAGGAAGAGCCAACAGGAACCCAAGACAAACCGATAACACACAGAACACGAACATTCGGGTCACTGGGGTTTGCCCAGGAATTTTTTGGCGTCGGGAACGAAGCGGCATTTGGGGAATTTGACGATGAGTTTTTCCAGCAGTTGTTTGGCCTTGTCGGGGTCGGACTTGGCGAGGGCCGTGGCGGCGACGTAGAGGGCCTCGGGGGCGATTTCGGGGTCGCGGGCGATGTAGCCGAGTTTTTCGCAGTACCGCGCGGCCATGGAGGAGCCGGTCTGGGCGAGGGCCTTGCAGTAGACGAGGCGGTCCAGCTCGCGGGGGCTTTCGGAGAGCCTTGTGCCGAGGGCGATGGCGCGGGACCAGAGGCCGACTTCCTCGATAAGGATCACGAAATTTTTCCACGCCTCCTCCTGAAAGTCACCCGGGCCCAGCTCAAGGAGAGACTCAAAATGTTCGGCGGCCTTCTTCTTCCGCCCCAGATGGTACTGGGCCATGCCAAGGTAATAATGCTTGCTCGCCACCATCGCCGAATCGGCGATGGGGGTGAAGAACAGCACGGCCGCCTCGTATTGTTTGAGGTGGAATGATGCGAGGCCCGAGCGATATCGCGCGTAATCGGCGAGGTTGTCGGCCTCCGGGAGGAATGCCTTGTAATGGACGAGCGCATCGGCATAGCGGCCGATTTCGTAGAGGCTTTCGGCGGCCATGAACCGGAGCCGCGCGACGTTTTTGGAAATCCTGCCCATGTTTTTGATCGCAAGATTGGCGGCCTCTTCGTAGCGTTGCGCGCCGTAGGCGTCCTCGACGAGGAGGAGGACGATTTCGGCCGCGTAGGAGGATTTGGGGAATTCAGCGAGGAGGGACCGGAAGGTTTCCTGCGCGCGCTGTTTCCGGCCGAGTTTGTGGAGGGACCAGCCAAGCCCGTAGAGGGCCTGCATGCGAGTTTCAGCGGGGAGCGAGGGAATGGCGATGAGTTTTTCATACCAGTCGGCGGCCGAATCATACTGCTGCTGCGAGAAGAGCCGGTTGGCCTGGGCCTCGAAGGCGGCGGATCGGTCGATGGCGCCCTCGATCTGCTGGATTTCGGAGACATCGGCGGCGGGCGCCATGCGGATGAGCCAGACCCGGGCCTTGTCGCGATAGGCGGCGGGCGAGCGGGGGTTGGTGGCGATGCTGCGGAGGATTTCGACGAGTTCCTGTCGGGGCGCGTTTTCGACTTTCATGAGCGCCGCGGCAAGCTCAAACCGGATTTCGATGTTATCGGGGTCGCGCAACTGCGCTTTGCGGAGCCGCGAGGCCGCCTCGACGAAATTTCCCTGCTTGTAGGCGATGTTCCCGAGGAGCCCGTCGATGTTGATACCGACGGCCGATCCGGACTGAGAGGCGGCCGCCTGCTCGAAATAGGTCTTGGCCTCCTCGAGCTGACCGAGTTCGTAGTGGACCGCGCCAATTTCGAGGGAATAGAGATCGGGCCGGCGGAGTTTTTTGAAATAGGAAAGGGCCTTCTGCGCCTGCTTCAGATAGAGGCAGGCGCGGCCGACGATGGAGAGGATCTGGTCGTTGTCGGCGATCGGATCGAGAAGTTCGACGGCGCGGGCGTAATCGCCGCTGTTGAAATAGAGGATGCCCATGTTGCGCGTGATCTTGTCGCGGTCGGCCGACTCTTTACGCGCGCGCTCATAAAAGGCGATGGCGTCTTCGGTTCGGCCAAGGTTGATCGCGCACTGCGCCATGGCGTGGCTGACGTCGGCCTCGGCCGCAGCGTCCTCCGGTTTTTTCGGGCCGGAAAGCCATGCCTGGAAATACTTGAGCGCGTCTTCGAACTGCTCCTGCGCGTAGGCGCTCCAGGCGAGGCCGGCGTGGGCCGCGCGTTTTTCAGCGGGTGCGGCGGAGGCCGAGAGGACCTGGGCATAGGCGCGGGACGCGTCGGGGTAGCTGCCGAGGGCGTAGAAGCTTTCGGCGAGCATGAGCCACTCACGGCGGTCTTTGGGCTGTCCGAGGAGCGCGACGACCGCCGAGTATTCTTTTTTTCGGTACGCGGAGAGGACGCGGTACTGGCGGAGCTGGTCGGGCGACCCGGCGTCTCCGAGTTTTTCGAGGTTGGCGATGAGCCGGTCGAGGTCGGCCTTGTTGTCGGCCGAATCGATCTGGACGATGAGCGCGAGGGCGCGTTTTCGGAGTTCCTCGTTGGGCCGCATCTGGAGGATGGCCGAGAGACTTTTTTTGGCCTCGTCGGCGTTGCCGGTGCGGAGGAGCGCCTGCGCGAGGAAATAGAGGGCGTCCTCGGTGTAGGCGCCTTCTTTGTCGGCGATCGGTTTAAAGGATTCCACCGCCTGCGCGAAATTTCCGGCGCGGTAGTCGGCGAGCGCGAGTTTGAACCGCGCGACCTCGTTGCCGGGCTGGGTCTGGAGGAACTGGGAGAACGCGTCGCGCGCGCCGGCCCATGCGCCGGTCTGAAAGCGGCACTCGCCGATCCAGAGGAGGAAGTTTTCGTCCTTCTGGTAGGTATAGAGTTCCTCGAAGACGGGCAGGGCGCGGTCGAATCGCTGTTCCTTCAAATAGAAATTCGCGAGGATGGATTTCAGGCTCCAGACGTAGGGACTGCCCGGGGATGCCTTCTGGTAGGCGTCGAGGAGTTCCTCGGCGCGGGTGAACTGCCGGAGCCGGAGCGCGGACTGGATCCAGGAAAGATAGACCTGGTCACGGGAGGCGGACGCGGGGAATTTCCGGGAGAAGCTCTCGGCGAGTTCGAGGACGCGTTCGAATCGTCCCACGGTATAGTGGACGCCCATGAGTTTGACGTAGGCGTCCTCGACGCGCGAGAAGGCGGGATGATCGGAGATGATTTTCTGATAAATCTCGGAGGCCTGCGAGTATTCGCGCAGGTAGAAATGGCATTCGGCCATCCAGAAGAGGACATCGTCCTCCCATTCGGCGCCGGTGAGCGCCGGCTGGAGTCGTTTGAATTCGTCGAGGGCCTGGCGGTACTCGCCGTCGTTGAAGAGGGCGGCGGCGAACTGGAGGTCGTCGGCGACGGCGGCATGGGCGGGGCGGGCGAAGGAAGACAGGGCGGCGGTCAGACAGCAGATCAAGAGGAGAAATCTAGAAAACATATTCGATCCGGACGAGCCGGGCTTCCTTTTTGGCGGCGCTTTCGTAGATGCACTGGCGGATGGCGGCGAGGGCGCGGTTGTCGAGTTCGAGGTATCCAGAGGAGCGGTCGATTTCGGCCTGGGAGATGAATCCGTTTTCGGCGATGAGGACTTTAAGGATGACGTCGACGCGTGGTTCCTGGATGTCGAGGTTGGGCGGCGGCTCGGGTTTGACCAGTTTCAGGATCCTCCGCCGGGCCGTCTCACCGGCCGGTCGAGCGTCACCGGAGGATGCGGCGGGCGGGGCGACGGTGGGCCGGGCCGCGACGGCGGGCGTCCACTGGACCTGGTCGAGATCGATTTTATCGGGCGCGTCAAAGGGAATTTCGACATAATCGATATTGACCTCGACTTTGGCGAGCGCGGCCGCCGGGACGTACTCGCCGGGAGGCGTCTGGACCGCGGTCGTCTGGGCGGGCGCCGGGGGCTCGTAGGCCTGCTTGCGTTCAATGTCGATCAGCTCGACCTGTTCGGACCGGACGAATTTGGCGACGTTTTTGTCGCGGAGCCGAACCTCATCGTCGCGGCCGGACCGCCGAAGGGCCGTCTGGGGCTGGATCTCGGGCATGTCGAGCTTGAACTTCTTCTCGATGATCCGCCCGATTTTCCGGCGGGGCGCGGCGGCCGGGAGCGTGGGCGCCGTCGCCTGCGCGAGGCCGGGCCTGGGTTTGGGCGGCATGGCCGGCCGCGAAGGGAATGCGGGGACGGTGCGGATGTGGACATCGATGGCGGCGGGCCGGACGGCGCGCAGGTGCGTTTTGGCGACAGACCAGAAGACGAGGACGAGGGCCGTGTGAAGGACGAGCGAAAGGCCGACGTACCGGTTGAGGCGCGGTCCGCGGCCGCCGAGGTAAAACATCCTACCGCACCAGATCCTCTTCGTAGATGACGTCGAACGCGAAGTCGTAGAACCCGCTTTTGCGCGCGACGGAGATGACCTTCATGATGGCGCCGTAGGGAACGCGGCGGTCGGCCTGGACGGCGACCGTGCGAGTTTTGAAGGGCACGGCGCGGAGCTTGGCGTAGAGCTGGTTGAGCGAGAGTTCCTCGCGGTCGAGATAGATTTTCTGGTTGTGGTCGATCCCGACGACGATTTCGCGGACGGGCGTCTCCTCGGACGTGGCCGAGGGCGGGAGCTGAATGCCGAACTGCGAGGCGGCCTGTCCGAAGCTGGCGGAGAGCATGAAAAAGACGATAAGCATGAGGAAGACGTCGATCATCGGCGTGGTATTCAGCATGAAGTCCTCCTGCTCGTCAAAGAGCTGGATGCGTCGCCGGTGCGGTTTCACCGTTCGACCCCGCCGCCGGCCGGCTGGATGTGAAAGAGGGCCTTGACGAACCGCGTGATGTACTCGTCGAATTCATTGGCGATGATGTTGGCCCGGGCGCGGAAAAAGTGAAAGGCGAGATAGAACAGGATGGCGATGAGGAGTCCCTCGGCCGTATTGAGGAGGGACTCGTAGACGCCGGCCGCGACGAACTCGGTCGAGGTCGTTCCCTGCATGTGGATGTTGCGGAACGCGTTGATCATGCCGGTGACCGTTCCGAGCAGTCCCACGAGGGTGGCGACGTAGGAGAGCACGCCAAGCACGGCGAGGTAGGAGGTCCGTTCGATCAACTCGTACCGGGCCGTGTCGCTCATTTCCTTTTCGACGACATCGACCCCGCTCGAGGCGACCTCCAGACCCGCGTAGGTGACGCGGGCGACGGGGATATGCTCGAATCGCTGGCAGAGTTCCCCGATGCCCTGCACGTCGCGCTGTTGGGCGAGCTGGAGGAACTGCTCGCCGAGGGATCGCGGCAGGATTTTGCCGCCGCGGAGCGCGACCGCTTTCATGAGGATGACCGCGACGCCGACGATGGAGCAGGCGAAGAGGAGCCACAAACAGACCCCGCTCTTGGTCAGGACCAGGGTCATCCAGTCTTCCGGCGGCGGAGCGCCCTTCCGAGCCGCCGCCGCTTCGATCAACCAAACCCAATGCAAAGGCACATCAATCATGTTGTCCAACCCTCCTCTTTCAGTTCTTCCCGTACCGGAACGTGAGCGTCATCCGGTGCGTGTTGCCGAGATCGCCGTAGGGGACGTAGGCATAGTCGAAGTGCAGGGAGCTGACGTCAATGCCGAATCCCGCGGTGAGGCCGTCGTCGAGGTCGTTTTCGGTGCTGTAGCCGGCCCGGAGCGCCAGGAGTTTCATGGGCCGGTATTCGAGGCCGACGTTGTACTCGAACGGCGCGTCCCTGCGTTTCAGCGCGTCGGCGCCGATCTGCAGGCGATACTCGAACAGATGCCAGGCGGCACCCATGCGGTACGTAAAGGGCATGGGATCGGCCTGTTTGACGAAGGTGATCCGGCTGCCGAGATTCTGGATCGCCGCGCCGAGGAACAGCCCCTCGACGCCGGTCTGCTGGATCATCCCGAAATCAAATCCGACGGCCTTGGCCTTCTCATCCGATAATTTCTCGCGCATGGCCTTGATTGTCAACCCGACGCCGAGTTTCTTCGTGCGCCGGTGCGCGAGGGTGAAAGCAAGGATCTGGTCGCCGCCGCGAATCGTGCCGATCGGAAACCCCGTGAGGTCCCGGCCTTCGATCTTGCCGTAGTCGAGCACCGATCCCGAAAAGGCGATGGCCGTGCGGTCGGACATCGGCAGGCCGTAGCCGACATGGCTGTACTTCATATCGACCAGCCAGTTGGTGTAGGTCATGGTCAGCTCCTTGTCGTGAATCTTGAGCAGCCCGGCCGGATTTCCGTAGACGGCGTTGACGCCGTCCGGAATCGCCGTCATGGTCCGGCCCATCGCGACGGCCCGCGTTCCGACATCGATCTTGAGAAACGCCAGGCCCGACGTGCCGGCCTTGCGGTGGATCCCGCCGGCCACGGCCGGCGTGGCGATCGCGAGGAGCGCCACGAGGACCCAGTACCAGCGGAGCCAGCGATGTTCATCCGTTGGATCACGCATATTCATCCCCTCCTTTACTTTATCGGTCATTTTCGTTCACTCCTTTCATGTTCTGACAGTCCATTTATTTGATCACCATCACTTTCCCGATCTTGCGCGCGCCGCCGCCTTCGATCATGTAAATGTACACGCCGCTGGCGACGCTGATGCCGTGCTTGTTGGTCGCGTCCCACACGGCGCGGCCGGTGCCGACGACCATGTCGATCTCGTCGACGATCTGGCCCGACACGTCATAGATGCGGATCCGGGCGCCGTCCGGCAGGTTATCGAAGAAGACCTGCGTATGGCCGAGGCCGCTGTTGGGCTTGAAGGGATTGGGATAGGCGATAGCGTTATCGACCGTGGCGGCCGGCGCGCGCCCGAGGACGGCGAAGATGGTCAGGTGGTTCACGACGGCTTCGACGTAGTTCATCTTGTCGTTCACGGTGAAGGTCGGCTCGATCTTCCATCGGCTGGTGATGACGTCGACGAAGTACGGCGCGAGGCTCTTTTCCCGGATGGTGGTGCGGTCGATGATGCCGTCCGCGTCGGTATCGCCATACTGCATGATAATGCTGACATTTTTATCGAATTTGGTCTTCGCGACGTCGTTCTTGTAGACCTGGATCGACACCTCGCTGTGCGCCTCGTTGTCGGTCAGGTAGATGGGGGTGACGCCCGGAATGAGATTGAGGACGCTGTTGGCCGAAGTGACGAGGGTCTGGTCCGCGACGCTCATTTCGCGGAAGATCGCGAGCGCGATCCGGTCGGAGTCGCCGACTTCGCTCGCGTCGAAGATCGCCGTCACGCGGTTCTGGGTGCGCGCCCCGTTGATCACGTCCTGCTTGCTGGTCGCCAGCGTGAACTTCTGGCCGGGGCGGATGCGGATGAAAGGCTCAAAGAGGAAGTTGCCGACCGTGACGCGCGCGATGAAGTCGGTCGATTCGGTGGCGGAGGGATAGACGAATCGGACCACGCCGTTGACGAAGGTTTCGGTGGCGCTGACGAAATTGGCGGCGGGGCTGCCGTCGACGATCTCGATGGCGGCGCGGATGTCCCTGAGGAAGGTATTGACCGCGCCGGTTTCGCTGAGGAGGTAGAGCACGATATCGGTCGTATTGACCTGCGGCTCGATGCTGAGCTTGATGCCGAAGACGAAGTTGCCGAGCTGGAAGATCTCGACCGTGTCGCTGACGAAGGTATCGAGGCCGGAGTCGGGGTCGACGTAGACGAAGTAGGCGGTGTCGGCGTTCCGGAAGAGAAGTTTGCCGTCGTCGAAGACCGCCGTATCGGTCCCGGTGTCGTACTTGTAGAGGAGCTGGACGCCGTCCGGCGCGCGGAAGATGCCGGCGTGGGCGGCGATTTCGGTCAGGACGACGATTTCGGAGTCGCCGGTGCCTTCGATGATCACGCGGACCGACACCGTTTCGATGGTGATCGCGGACTTGTTCTGGTTGGTGTCGGTCACCTCGATGTACATGCGGTCGTGGAAGGAGGCGTCGTAGTTGGTGACCGTGATGTTGTTGGTGTCGGTGAACCGCCCGCCGGACTTGACCGACGGCTGGGAGATGCCGGCGGTGTCGAATCCGAATTCGAGGTTATAGGTGTCGCGATAGCCGGCCATGACGATGTCGAGGCCGCCGATCAGCGTGAGCTTGCTGTCGCCGGGCACGACGGACGCGCGAGGGCCGGTTTCGGTCGGGAGCGTGACGAGCGCGCGGAAGACGAAGGCGCTGCGGTCGAGTTCCCAGAGGGTCACGAACTCGGTGTCGAGGTAGTTCGTGTCGAAAGCCGACGAGGGCGAGTCGAGGTCGCGGAAGCTGTTGATGGCGATGGTGACCGAGTCGATGAAGTTCAGGTCGAGGTTGTAGTCGGAGTCGGTGACCTCGACGAAGACCGAATCGCCGATCGCGTAGGTGTCCGCGTCGATCCAGCCGCCCGGACCCTGGCGGAGGAGCCGCACGAAGGCCTTGGATGCGACGGGCAGGAGGATGGCGCTGTCGGTGGAACCCTCGAACACGAAATAGTTGTCGTCGTAGCGGACGAAGATCGTGTCATAGAGCGGTGCGTTGAGGATGCCGTCCTGTGCGGCCGGGCCGGTGTCAATCGCGAGTCCGGCCGTAGAATCGTTGTTGAAGGATCCGGAGAAGAAGGTCCCCCAAGGCGTGGCGGACGAGTCGAGCGTTTCAGACAGCACGACCCGTTCGCTGTCGCCGCCGGTGGCTGCGAAGACGTAGACGACCACCGTATCCTGGAAATTCGTGAAGCCGCGCTGGTCGGAGTCGTTGACCGTGATGAAGATCCGGCGGTTCGTGTTGTAGTTGGCGCGGTCGAGCCGGACGGCCGACTGGGTCGGCTGGAAGATGACCGCCCGGGTGTCGTAGGAGGTCGAGGTGTCGGCGATGCTCCAGTAGGCGACGAGGATGGAATCGCCGGGCCGGACGGTGAGGACGCGGTTGAAGGCCTGGATCGGATAGGCGGTTTCGGACGCGAGGAGCGTGTTGACCGAGCCGGGGTTATTGGTGAAGAGCTCGGGGTTATTGCTGAAGATGCCGGTGGTCTCGCCGGTTTCGGTCAGCCAGAGGATTTCGGTGTCGCCCACGGTGGGAGACATGACAGTGCACATGACGACCTCGCGTACGCTCTGGTTGATGTTGAGCGAGAAGTCGCGGACCGTGAGGGTGATCGTGTCGAGCGAGAAATAGAACGTGTCGTCAAAGGCGATCTTGCCGGCGGACTTGATGATGGCCGAGTCGAAGTCGCTGTCGGACGGATCGTCGTTGTCGACGTACATGAAGTAGACCGAGTCGCCCTCCTGCCATTTGAGCTGGCCGTCGTTGAGGCTCGCGCCGATGATGGTGTCCGACCCGAGGATCTTGTCGGTGCGGAACACGCCGGAGGTATCGGTGGTTTCAGTGAGGACAAAGACCTCGGTTTCGCGCAGGGCGCCGTTGTTGGCCGGATCGCCGATCACGACGGTGATGGTGATCGTGTCGCGGGCGTAGGGGTTCTCATTTTCGTCCGTGTCGGTGATCTGGACCGTGAAGAACTCGATGCGGACGTAGGTGTCGCGCCGGAGGAGGAACACGCTGTCGTAGAAGTCGGCGAGGGACGGGACGCCGCGGTAGATGAGGGCGGTGTCAAGCCCGCTGTCCGTCCCGGCCACGCTGTCGACGTACTGGACCGAGACCGTGTCGAAGTTGGCCGCGAGGAGGACGCGGGAGGAGTCCGAGGGATTCGTGATGGTGTCGGAGATCCATATCTGCCCGCGCCAGATTTCGCTGTCGCTGCGAACCTCCGTCAACCAGACGTACTCGCTGTCGCCGGTCTGGGGCACCTGGATGAGGACGAGGATGGCCTCGGTCTCCTGCGGGTCGACGTTCATGTCCTCGTCGACGACCTCGATGAGGAGGCTGTCATGGCCGGTCGTGCGGTCGTGTCCGGTGCCGAAGACGTCGGTGTCCAGACCATCGGCGAGGAGCCGGAGCCTCGCGGGCTTGGCGGATTCGCCGACGTAGGCGGTGTCCTCGGCCTCGGCCCAGACGCCGACCTGATCGAAGTACTCGACGAGGAGGGTATCGCCACGCCCGGCGAGGAGCTTGCCGTTGCCGAATCCCGTGGCGAACATGGTATCGGAGAGGAGGAGCCCGCTCATGTCGATGCGGAAGACGCCGCTGGTTTCGGAGGTTTCGGTCAGGACGATCGTTTCCGTATCGATGAGGATCTTGTCGGTACGGTTGGCGTTCCAGCTCGTCACGTAGACCAGAACCGTGTCCCGGGTCTGCGGGTTGAGGTTCGCGTCGATGTCCGACACTTCGAGGCCCATCGTGTCCGGCAAGAGGAAGGTGTCGCCGTTGTCGAACGCGAAGAAGGCGACGGACTCGGCGGTCGTGATTTCGAGCGCGAGGGCCGTGTCGAAGGCGGTATCCGTGCCGAAGTTCGGGTCGGTGTAGGCCACGTGCAGGGTATCGGACCGGCCCCAACTGATGATGCCGTCGCCGGCCAGCGGGAGTTTGGTGTCGGTGAGGACCACGGTATCGCTGCGGAAGATGCCGGTCGTCTGGCCGGACTCGGTGAGGAGGAGGACCTCGGTGTCGATGATGATGTTGTAGGCGTTGTCCGAAACAAAGACCGTGACCGTGGTCGTTTCGACGCTCTGCGGGTTGCGGTTCTCGTCCGTGTCATGGACAGCGACGTAGAGGTAGTCCCGGGTGAAGTAGGTATCGACCTCGTCGCCAAACGCCTGATCCTCGTACAGGACCACGCGGGCCGGCGTGCGGATTTCGATCGCCAGCGCCGTATCGAATCCGACGTCCGTCCCGTCGGTCGCGTCGACATAGAGGACGTGGGTCGTGTCGTTGAGGCCCCACGAGAGGATGCCGTCCCCGGGCACAGGGGAGACGGTATCGGTGAGGACGATGGCGCCGCTCAGGAAGATGCCGCCGGTTTCGGACGACTCCGTCAGGATGATGGTTTCGGAATCGACGATTTCGCTGTTCGTGTCGTTGCCGACGCGGACGACGACGAAGATCGTGTCCTTGACGTGCGGGTTGCGGTTTTCGTCCGTGTCCTGCACCAGGATGTACATGACGTCCTTGGTCAGATAAGTGTCCACGTCGTCGGTGTAGGCCGAGTCCTCGTACAACTGGATCGCCATCCGCGTCCCTGTCTCGAGGGCGAGGGCCGTGTCGACCGCGACTTCGCTCAGGCCCGTGATGTCGGTGTACGTCACGTGCAGGGTGTCGGTGCGACCCCAGCTCATGCGCGTATTTTCGACCACCGGGAATTCCGTGTCGGTCAGGGCGAGCGCGTCGCTCAGGAAGACGCCCGACGTCTCGCCGCTTTCGGTCAGGACCAGCGTCTGCGTGTCGATCACAAGTCCCTCGAGGCTGATGCCGGCGCTGAGGGTCCCTTCCGTCGTGCCGTTGCCGACGAAGACGGTGACCTGGACCGTATCCTTCATCTGCGGGTTGCGGTTCTCGTCCGTGTCGTGGACCGCGATGTAGGTCACATCTCTTGTGTAGAAGGTGTCGACCTCGTCCCCGTAGGCCGTGTCCTCGTAGAAGACGGCGCGGGCGACGGTCGGGATTTCAATCGCGAGGGCGGTATCGGCGCTCGAGTCCGTGGACGTGTGGACGTCCACATATTTGACATGGATCGTGTCCTGCCGGCCCCAGCTCACCCGGCCGTCCTCGACCGCCGGATAGAGCGTGTCGGTCAGGACCACCGTATCGCTGCGGAACACCGCACTCGTCTCCGCGCTCTCCGTCAGCACCAGCGTCTGCGTGTCGATCACCAGTCCCTGCGCGTGCGACCCTTCGGCGTAGCCGTTGCCCACGAAGATCGTGACCGTGATCGTGTCTTTGAGCTGCGGGTTCCGGTTCTCGTCCGTGTCGCTCACCTGCACGTACATCACGTCCCGCGTGAGGTAGGTATCGACCTGATCGGCGAATGCGACGTCCTCGAAGAATTCGGCGACGCTCTGGATCGGCGAGTCCACCACCAAGGCCGTGTCCCAGCTCGAATCGCTGATCCCCACATTCGCGTCCACGTACACCACGTGCAGCGTGTCGAACAATCCCGCCGCCAACCGCCCGTTCTCCACCCCGATCGGATACTCCGTGTCCGCCAGCGTCACGTTCCCGCTCCGGAACACCGCGCTCGTCTCCCCCGCCTCCGTCAAAATGATCGTCTCCGTGTCCAGAATCAGGCCCTGCGCGCTCGCCCCTTCCGCGATCCCGTTCGCCACGTACACCGTCACCGTCACCGTGTCGCGCTGCTGCGGGTTGCGGTTCTCGTCCTGGTCCCGCACCTCGATCCACACCAGCTCCTGCCTCGGCCAGTACGTGTCCACCGCGTCCGTAAATCCGCTGTCCTCGTAAAACTGCACCACGCTCGCCGTCGCGCTGTCCACCACCAATGCCGTGTCAATCCGAACGTCGCTTACGTCGTTCGTGTCCGCGTACACCACGTGCATCGTGTCAAACAGCCCCACCGCCAGCACGCCGTTCTGCGCCGCCAGCGGATACTCCGTGTCCACCACCGCGATCGCGCCGCTTCGGAATACCCCGCCCGTCTCACCCGCCTCCGTCAGAATCAACGTCTCCGTGTAGAGTATGAGGCCCAGGCTGCTCGCCCCTTCCGCGATCCCGTTCCCCGCGTACACCGTCACC
>Ga0156236_121_pt1 | contig 23977 bp, 17 predicted proteins | sample RifCSPlowO2_12_FD_107883 | JGI IMG/M metagenome (GOLD analysis project Ga0156236, IMG submission 107883) | Candidatus Lindowbacteria bacterium RIFCSPLOWO2_12_FULL_62_27
TTCCGATGCCGTTGGCAGTCTCATCTCACCTTGCACCAGATGATTATGACTCACAACCTCGAAAATTCACCCACAGGAAAACCGGAAGAGGCATAAAAATTTACCCCCGTTTGTCATACCCAATACGATTCTCCGATCCTCATATTCTTTATGCGGGATGACGATATTTGGATTTTCAAAAACCTGTTCGATCTCCGTGTCAGAAATCCCGTGTAGTTTAAGGTTCTTACCAGAGTTATTTTTGTCCCACTCGAATTCATTGTAGGGAGCACGCATTCATGTCCAATTGTATAGCATATGCTTTACGTTGTAAAGCTTTGGCCTCAATTTCCCTCTGTGGGGGGTGGCGTTCAACATCCGCGTTTGCGAATCCGGCGCCACGAAATCGATCCGGCCAAGTTCAGGCGCAACGGGTGGCCGGCAAACGGGGCCGGGTATTGACTTAATTGACTTTTGCTCAAATCAAATAAGTCACGATAGTCAATACCCGGCCCCCGGGGTGTCCACGTCACGGCACAATCAGGAGAGAATTCGTTTCGGTGCCCTCGACGTCGGTCCGGGGGTTGCCCTCGTCTTTTTTCCAATCGACGCCGTCGATCACGAATTTGTACTGATACCGTTGGCCGTGTTGAAGATAAACTTGGCTGCCGCCGCTGAATTCCCGAAAGGGGATAATCACACTCCATTTGCCATCGCCTAATTTTTTCATGAATATCCTTTTTTCGTCCGGCGAAGTTTTCCAATCGTTGAACGTGCCGGCCACTTGAACACTAAAGGCCACCGGATTGAAATACTGCAACAGCATGCCCGTCTCGACGGCCTGCGGCGGAGGCGGCCGGTCGCCGAGGAGGGCGCATCCCGCCATGACCAACAGAATCGACATGCCCCTCATTGCGGTTCTCGCGCTCATCATTCCACTTTTCCCTCTTTCCCCTCCATCTGCAAGGTCAGCGAAAGAAAAAGGCTTGAGCTGAAGTGCCCGATCCGGAGCGCCGCAAAATCCACGCGCCCCGCCTCAAAAAGGTCGACGCCGAATCCAACCCGCAATTTCTCGTCTCCGTCCGGCGTATACGCATAGCCTCCGCGCACGTGAAACCGGCTCAAGAGGGTCGCCTCCAAACCGAACGTGGCCGTCATCCCGTCCTGAACGTTTCCGTGTTTCAGGGAGAAATTGAATGTCACAAGACGCCGATAGCCGATGGACGGTTGAAACGCCATCGCCGCTTCCAATTCCGTCGGCAGCTTTTCCTTCTGAACGAACCCCATGTCCGGCCCGACATTTTTGAGCACGACGCCAAACCGCCACAGATTCCCGTGCCCGGTCTGCAGTCGGCACTGATATCCGAAATCCCCCGCGTAGCCGTTCGCCGACCGATGGTACAGTGTCCGGTTCAAGTATTTCACGTTGAAGCCCAAGTGATGACGGCCCGTCAGCCGCAGTCCAATTCCGGTCGTCAGAACGCCGTCGCCGACCACGAAGGTGCTCAACGGCCGGCCCACGTTGTCGCGCTCGGTTTCTTCCGCATGAAGATACGCTCCGCTGAACCCCCACGCGAGCGGACCCGCGGGAAACGCAAAGCCGAAGAATTCGTTTTGCATGCCGCTCAACCACTCGGTGTGCGTGGCCGTCATCTGCGTCCGGCCGACCGTCGCCAGTCCCGCGGGGTTGTAGTAGAGCCCGTGCACGTCGTCCACCAGCGCGCCAAATCCTCCGCCCATCGCCACCGCCCGCGCGCTTGGCTCGATCCGCAGAAAATCGGCGCCGCTGGACCGTTCGCCGGCGGTGGCGGAAGCCGCAGCAAGTAACGTGCAAGCGGCCGCGAGTACGATGAATTGCGACCTGTTACTAATATCCATCAGAACCTGAGCTCCGCCTGGAGCGCGATAATGGATTCTACGTCAAGTCTTGCCGCAGCTTCACCCATATTGGCCAATGTGCCAAGCCCAAATCCAACGTCGGCGCCGACGTTGGCAATCGCCTCCGCCCCCCGTTTATAGAAATCATGCACCCGCCACGCCGCGCCGATTCTCTTGTCCTCATCGATGTAAGGATCCAGTCCATACCACAGGCGAATATGGAAGAGTTTTGACCATTCGTATTTGATGCCCGCAAATGGTTTGATCATCTCATCAGAAAATCCTGTTTTCAGGGGAGTAGATTCAGCGTCATAACTCACATAGAAGTACCGCATCCCCAAATCAAGATTCCAGCGGCTGCCCAATTTCCAGTTCAACCGCGACGATCCGATTCTTGTTTCAAATGATTCATCCAGGGTCCCGAATCGCTTGAAACTGGTCAGGTCCATCCAGTCCAATTTGTTATGCCAGGTGACCGCACGGGTCAACCGCCACTCCACGTAAATACGCTCCGCAAGCGTCCTTTTCGCCCAAGCGACATCTGAAAACTGGTAGTGAGGCGCGCCCAACCGCTCACGGTAGAAGATATTTCCTTGTTTGAGATCCGACCGTTTGACATACCGGCTCTCAAGCTCGAATCCCCATTTTCGGTCCGGCCGGCGATTCAGCAACAGCCGGTGCGTGACCTCCATCCAGTCCGGGGATACCCGAACCAACTGACTGTCCGATGACACCGGCGCCGTTGTGAAGCTAAACGTCGTGGCCCGATAATTATGCAATTTTAAATTCAATTCGCTGGCCCAGGTTCGGCCCTCCACCACCGCTCCTGTCATCAGTGAAAGCCCGTCTGATTGATCTCCGAACACTCTCTCCTGACCCGCGGCGCCGGCGCCCGAAGTAACGGGCTGGCCATACGCGAAGACGAAGACCCGGCGCTGAAACCCGGTTGAATAGACCAAAGCGGCAGCGTCGTTCTGAGTCACGAGGACTTCCGTCATTAATTTCAAGCGGCCAAAGGTAAACGTGAAATCCATGGCGGTGCGGATACTTCTGTTCTGGCCGCCCGGTTTCACCTGGCGAAGCACGTCCATGTGATAGTATGAGCTGGACCCTGCGGGATATTCGATGGATCCGGGCCCCAGGTCGGTGACCGTTTTCACTTCATTTGAAAAGGTCCCACTCGCCTTGATCCCGTTCTCTATCTGCCACTGAACGTAGCTGATCCCCCATGAAAGCCGTTTGCCGCCGCGTTTCAGCCGAAACCCCCACACATCTTCGTCGATCGGGCTCTGATCCAGACGGACCTTGTTGGAAAAAAAAGCATATCCTTGCCAGGGGTCCCGCTTGAGATCGAAACTGAATCCCGTGGCATACCGGCCATACCGATGATAGAAGGGCCGCGCTTCACCCGTCAGGTAAATGTTGTCGTCAAAAATATAGTTGTGTTCATCCAGCAGTCGAAGGGGATCGTCAAAGTCGATCAGCCAGTGTGTCTCGAAGGGGCGGACCACCAGCGACCGGGTGTTGTCGCCGAGAGACAATTCCATGTAGGCTTCGTCCAGATTGAACCGGTCCGCGGACGCCGTATTTACATTGAGCTGCATCCAGACTTTCAGGAAATCCATAAAACTCGGCCGGATGTCAAAGTTCAAATCGAGGTCGTTTCTGGGCGACTCCGAGCGGATCCTCCCACCCGGCCCGTCCACGTCGTCCGTGAGCAGATTAAAGAAGAGAAAATAGCCGTCCATGTCGATTTTCGAAACATTGGGAAATCGCAGGTACGGCTGCCGCGGATAAATGTACAGCTTCCCGTCTCGCCGGACCAGCGTCACCTTGAGATCGTCTCCGGTCATAAAGCTGCCGTCGATCACGTACTTGTACTTATAGGTCCCCACCGGCAGCGGCAACACGATTTCAAACTTTCCGTCTTTTTTTTCCATGGGCAGAGACTTATCGTTCCATCCATTGAACTCGCCGGCCAAATGGACCTTCTCGGCGAGCGCGTCCTCGAATTGAAACAGAACGCCATATTCTGTCATCTCGGGCGGAAGGGGCGACGCCCATCCCGTTACAGGCGCCAAAGCGCCGATCAAGCACAAGCAGACCCCAAGGAAAAGGTTCATCTGAACTCCATTTCGAGCTTCAAAACGGCGATGCGGTCCGTATTGACGGAGTTGTCGGCAAAAGATCCGTCCCGGGTCAGATCATCGTTTCCGTGATCCTGGTTTCCATAAGCAAGAATCAGATTGTTGATCCCCCCGAAGGCGAACCAGAGCTGGCCATAGAGGCTGGTTCGGCTGAGGTCCGGCTGATATTCGAAGGCGTGAAGGACGCGTAGAATAAACTTGAGAGCAAATCTGTTCTTCTTTTTTTCCCGGTCCTCGTCCGTGATGAAATTGAAGGTGTTTTGAATGCCGAACAAATTCTTTCTGTACCGGTTGCTCATGTCCGTCACTCGGATATGTGCCTTGAATTCGTTGTTTTTCGCGAGCGATTCCAATTGCATGAACATCCCGGGTTTTCGAAGATCGTTATTCCACGGATCGTTCGACACTTCGTAATAAAACTTGGCCTTGTACCCCTTCTTGAATTCCGAGTAAACCTCGCCCTTCCGATAGGTGGTCCGCCGTTCTGGCCGGTTCAGAATGTTGAGCCGGGTTTCCCGCTTGATGTCCTGTTCATACGTGACGTTGACAAATTTTGCGGGAACTTCGTACGCAATTTCGTTTTTGACGCCGATCTCCCTATTTTGCGGGTTGTGGCCGAGATAATTTTCATATCCGCTCGCCCAGTTCCTGAATTTCGAACTCACCCTTAGACCGCCCCATCGCTCCGTCTTCGCATAGAGATTTTTCAGCTCAGTTTCAAACAGCGTCTCCGGTCCCGTGGTCGCATTGGTCGTGGAGGAAGCGGACCCGGCGGTGACCCATTCGGCGTCGCCGAAACGCAGGGTCACATCCACGGCATGCACCCGATTGTATCCGTTGGACCAGCCTTTGAAGTTGGAGGTCGTTCCCAGCATCAGGCGATGCTTGTTCTCTTTCTTAAAAAAATTCCGGCCGGTCCGGAACGCATAAACGTCCGAATTCTCGAAAAGAAAGCGGGCCTGATAAAGATGCATCCATGCGTCCCAGCCGGAAATATCCAGCCGAGTGCCGCGCAAGTCGGATTTCTGCTGCGTAATACCCAGCAGAGGCTCGCCCAGACTGAACCGCCCCTGGTTTTCAAACAGCAGCCATTCCGCCTTCTTCCCGCCGGCTTCTTTTCTAAAACTGACGTGGCCTTCCGCATACCGCAGAAGATCGTCGCCGGTATTTTTCGAGTTCAGACGCATCTTGGCGAAGATGGACACTCCGGGCGACGGGTCGGAAAAAAGCTTGCCCTCAAAATAACTCTGGGCGCCCCAGTTCGGCACGCCTTCGGCCTGTATGTTGGGCGAAAAAGCGCCCGCCTCCTGGTTGATGTCGGTTTGAAATTTATAGAAGGTCTCCATTTTGACAATCCGGGCGGAAGCCTCAAGAGGAAGTAAACAAATGACCACGTCTAAAAGCAGGAACACGATTCCAGTTCGCCGCGCCCCCCCTTGCCGCCCTGTCACCCTGTCCCCCCTCTGCCGCCCTTGTCCCCTTGCGCGCCCTTACGAGGGTCGAAGGACGTTCAACTGCGCCAGGATTTTCCTTTCGACCAGCTTGCCCGCGTCCCGGAGGGCGGCCGGGACCGGTTTGGCGCCTTTCAGGGCCAGCTCCATTTCGGCGTTGACGATGGTTTCGAGCATGAAATAGTTGGGGATGTTGGGCCGCGGCCTGGCCGTCTGCATCTGTTCCATGAAGGTGCGAAGGTACGGGTGCGCCTCCGGGGACACCCTCCGGATCGCTTCGAGGCGCACCGGGATCTGGTTCAGCGTCTTCGACCAGCGGATCTGATGGTCGTTGGATGAGACGTAATTCAAAAAGGCGAGCGCCAGTTTGGGATGTTTGGTCTTGCGGAAAATCACCATGTTTGTGCCGCCGACATTGGTCGATGTGCCCGCGGGGCCGGCCGGGATGAGGGCCACGCCATAATCGACGCCCGACTGCCGGAAGGTTTCGAGGCGCCAGGGGCCGCTGAGAATCATGGCATACTTGCCGTTCATGAATCCCTGGTCCGCGCCGATGGCGCCCGGTTTCCAAGCGCCCGCTTCGAGCTGGTGTTTCTCGTACAAATCCACTTTCAGTTGCAGCGCCGCGACGCCCGAGTCCTCCGCCAGCCGGTATTTCCAGACGCCCCGCACCAGTTCGATAATCGGCGCCGCGTAGGTGTTGTAAAAGGGCATGGTCCACCACAGGGAATTGTCCATCCCGAATCCGTACTCCTGCTGAGCCGTGTCGGTCAGCGCACGGCCATATCGAATGAAATCGTCCCATGTTTTCGGCGGCTCCAGCGGGTTCAATCCCGCCGCGGCCAGCTTCTGCGCCTTTTTCCTGAACACTTCGCGGTTCCAGTAGAGCGCGACGCACGTGGTCTGGTCCGGGATTCCGTACAGGTGCGTCACGTTGCCGATGGTGAGGAGATTCGATCCGATCGCGGCTTGCACAAATTTGTTCTTGAACGTTTCCAAGTCCGGCCCTTCGAAGCCGTCCGCTTTGTCGAGCGCCAGGAGCGCCTTGCCGTAGGCGAGGGTCGGCATGTCGCCGATGTCGACGCGGGCGATGTCGGGCGTCGTGTGGGTGAGGGCGGCGGTTTTGAGTTTGGACAAAAACCCGTCGAAGGGCACGCGCTGGATGTTCAGGCGGACTTTGACGCCGAACTCTTTTTCCGCAATCGGCACGAAATCCTCCGTGAGTTTGACGAACACGTTGTGCTCTTCCGTGTTGTAGGTTTCCCAGACCGTCAGGGTCACAGCGTCGTCGGAGACGGATGGGGAACGGCCACAGCCTGTCAAACACAGACAGACGAGGAGCGACGAAACAAATATTTTCATCCTTTCACCGCCCCCTGGGTCATCCCTTCAATGAAATATCTCTGCGCGAACACGAAGAGGACGGCGACAGGGACGATCGAGAAACACGCGCCGGCCATCTGCAGTTCCCACTGTGTCAGGTACTGGCCCTTGAAGAGCGCCAGGCCGACCGGCAGGGTCCGGAGGGCGCTGTCGGGCGTGTTGACGACGAGCTGCCAGAGGAAATTGGACCACTGGCCGAGGAAGGTCAGCAAAAAGAGGGTGACCATGATCGGCATCGACAGCGGGATGACGATTTTGGTCAGCTCGTGATACTCGTTCGCGCCGTCCATCCGGGCGGCCTCGAAGAGCGAGTGCGGGATGGTTTCGATGTACTGCCGCATGAGGAATATCCCGAAGACGTTGGCGAGGTGCGGCACGATCATGCCGAGATAGGTGTTGATGCCGAAGATCCGCATTTCCTGAAGCGTCGTGCCGAACAGCGGCATCTTGCCGATGATGTTGACCAGCGCGAACTGCGGGACGAAAAAGATCATCCCCGGCACCATCATGACGGACAACAGGAGATAAAAAAGCTTGTCCTTCCATAAGAAATCCTTCACCGCGAACACGTAACCCGCCAGCGTGCAGAGGATGACCGTCAAGAGGCCGCTCACGGTCCCCACCACCATGCTGTTGATGAAAAACCGGCCGAACGGGAAATCGGGCGACCCGGCGATCGCCGCGAAATTGCCCAAAGTATAGATCGACTTCAGGCCCGCCCAGAACGAGTTTCTTACGGAAAACCGGTACGTGACGTTCCCGCCGCCAGCCGCCAGCATCTCCGCGGACCAGCGGCTCTCAGCGTCTTTGACCAGCGGAATTTCCTTGTCATCGACCAGCGCCGTCACCGCGATCGCGGCGGGGTCCTGGTAGACGAACCGGACGCGCCCGCCCTCGTATTCGGTCCGGTCCGCCGACGGCGGGATGTCCAGCGCCTGGTTGGGCCCATCCATCCACTGGCCGTCCACCACGAATTTGTATTCGTGTTTGCCCACCGGCAGGCGCAGCGTCTTCTGAAACACGCCGCCGCCGGTGGTCGTCAGCGCCTCCGCGCCCGCGTTCCAGCCGTTGAACGTGCCCGCGACGGTAACGCGTTCGGCGCCAGGCGCGGTGTGAAAAAACGTGTGGGCCTGAAACGCGCCCGCGATTTCGCCCGGCGCCAGCGCCGCCGGTCCCGTCGTTCGCCGCAGTTCCGGCAGAAACTCGTTCTTGAGCGCCGTCCCCTGTTCCTTGAAGGCCGTGAGCAGCATCCAGAACAGCGGCATCAGCACGACCAGCGACCCCACGGTCAGCGCGACGTAGAGAAGGAGATTCCTCAGAATCAAGAACACCCAATCCGACCACGAGCGCATCTTATTTGATCCTCTTCGGCTGGAATATTTTCACGTTGATGATCGACACGGTGATCGCGACCACCAAAAGCACGTAGGACACGGCGGCCGCATAGCCATACTGGCCGTCCTCGAACTGCAGGTAGAGGTAAAAACCGGAAATGCGGCTCGCGCCCACCGTGTTGCCCATGACCGAAACGTTCGGCCCGCCGCGGCTGGTCATCGCATATATTTCGGTGAACGCGTTCAGCGCGCCGAGGATGCCGGTGACGATGAGAAAGAGCGTGATGGGTTTCACGAGCGGCCACGTGATGTGCCGGAGTTTGTCCCACCAGCCGGCGCCGTCGAATTCGGCGGCCTCATAGATGGATGTGGGAATGTTCTGGATCGCGGTCAGATACAGAATCATCCCAAAGCCGGATCCCTTCAGCACCATCGCGAACGCCACGGCCGGCAGGGCGGTCCACGGTTCCGACATGAGCGCCGACTCAGCCAGCACGTCGATCTTCAGCGCGCGGCCCAGGACCGACAGGAGGCCGTACGTCGGCGCGTAGATCAACGTCCAGATGACGCCGACCACCAGCATGTCGAGGACGTTCGGCAGGAAAAACGCGCTGCGGAAAAATCCCCGGCCCGGCAGTCGGTTGTTCAGGAGGAGGGCCAGAAGAAGCGACAGCGCGATGAAGGCGGGGATCGTCAGAAAGGCGTAATAAAACGTGAGGAGGAGCGACCACCAGAATTCGGGGTCGCCGAGGAGCGCCGCATAATTTCCGAATCCGACGAATTTCATGTCCGCAAACACGTTGTAAAAATCGGAATAGATCGTGTTCTTCTGGAAACTCAGGAGCAGAGAATAGAGGATGGGGTAAAGGAGAAAAATGCCGAAGACAACCAGAAACGGGGAGAGAAACACATACGAAACGATCGTGTCGCGCGTCTTGCGGTCCATGCCTAGCTCCGACCCGCCGGAACGGCCGCGGCCGGATGGGCCTCTGGATTTCCCTGTGGCCGGAAGACCCGCACGCAGTTTCGGCCCGCGTGTTTCGCGCAATAGAGCGCCTCGTCCGCGCTCTTGATCAGCCGGTCGGCCGTCAGGGACGGGTCGTCGCTCTGGACGGTCTGCGACAGGTCGTTGACGCCGATGCTGATGGTCACGGCCAGCGCTGTGGTCTCCAGCTTCACCGGCGTTTTGCCGACCGCGCCCCGAATCCGCTCGGCCACGCGCGCGGCGTCGGACGCGGCGGTTTCCGGGAGAATCGCCGATATCTCCTCGCCGCCGTATCTCGCCACGAGGTCCCCGTCGCGTAATACTGATTTGATCCGGCCGGCGACATCCCGCAGCACGGTGTCACCCGCGAGGTGCCCGTACGTGTCGTTCACCTGTTTGAAATGGTCGAGGTCCATCATCAGAAGCGTCAGGGGCCGGCCACTCCGCATGGACCGGTGCACTTCGTCCTTCAGGCGGTCCTTGAAATACCAGAGGACATAGAGTCCGGTCAGGCGGTCCGTGATGGCCATCTGATTGACCTGCTCGTAGAGCACACTGTTCTGGACCGCAAGCCCGAGGAGGTCCGCCGTGACGGCGAGGAGTTTCACGTCCGGCGGCGACAGCGGGATCGTGACGAGCCAGCCTTCGATCTCGAGGCACAATCCGCCCAGCAACCTGTTCTGATACCGGACGGGGAGCGCGATCCAGGCGCCCTCGCGAATGACACCCGAAGGTTCCGCCCCCTCCGGCGCGGCGCGCGGCCGGAGAACTTTCTCCTTGACGGCGCGGCCGCGCGAGGCGTCCTCCATCGACGCCGCCGCCCGCGGATTGCGCAGGTCGATGTCCTCGCCCGATGCGAGGCAGAGCCACATGGCGTTCAGTTGCAAGTCGCGCCGCCGCGCAAGCTCCTTCAGGCTCTGGCCCGCGGCGGCCAGGATGTCGACGCGGGCCATGCCCACGGTCTGCCGGGTCGCGAGGTCATACACCGTCTGAAACAGCGTGATCTCCTCCTGAACGCGATCGAATTGATTCTTCATTTCTTCCAGCGAGATCATGGACTCGGTGTTCTGCCGTTCCAGACGCCGCCGGACGAGTTCGTGCCGGTAGCCATCCATCCACTGCCGGCGGATCACGGCACACCCGAATTCCAGGAGGCCAAACCAGACCAGCGCGATCCATATCTGGTGAATGAACATCCCACCCCGAACCGCCGGAAGAACGACCAGCGCCGCCGACATCAGCCGCGCCGGCATCCCGAAGGGCCGGGGGGCGCCGCGCACAAAGGCAAAGAGAGCGATCATCGCCGCCAGAACGCCCAAATGGTATTTGTCGACGCCAAATCTCGCCGGCCACGCCATCCCCGCCGCCCCGACAACCGCCGATGCGACGACGATGACCAGCGCCGCGCGGCGCTCAGTCATGGTCCACCACCTGGTCCCGGCCGGTATTTTTCGCGCGGTACAGGCGCCGGTCGCTGATCTGGAACAGTTGTTCCGGATCGCCGGTGTCGGCCGGAAACGACGCGACGCCGACGCTGACGGTCACCCGAAACGTGGGCGCCGGGCCGCCCTTCGGCGCGCCCTCGGCGGGCTCGCCCTGAAACGCGATGGCCTTGATTTTGCCGGCGATATCCTCCGCCCGAGCCTTCGCCTGGGGACGCGTGGCGTCCGGGAGCGCCACCAGAAATTCCTCGCCGCCCCATCGGCAGGGCAGCGGCCCGCCCCAGTCGACTTCGCGGATCACGCGGCCGACCGCCTGCAGCACGCGATCCCCCACCGAGTGACCATAGGTGTCGTTGACGCGCTTGAATAAATCGATGTCGACCAGGATCACGGACAGGTTGTTCGATTTCCGAAGAGCCCGCTTGCATTCCTCCGAAAAACGCTTCTCGTAATAATACCGCTTGTACAACCCGGTCTGGCCGTCGGTCAGCGCCAGTTCCTCCGTCCGCTCATACAGCCGGACGTTGCTGGCCGACATCGAAAAGACGGAGGCAATGTGGCTCAGGATCACCATGTCGTCATGATCGAACCGTTCCGGTTGCTCCGACACCACGCGAAGATTCCCGTATATGTTGCCCTCTTCAATCAGAGGACACACGAGCGCCGACCGGCCGGAAAAACGGCTCTCGGCGCTCTGAAACCGCGAGTCCTTGTCGCGGTCCACCACCAGGATGTTTTGCCGCGACTGCCCCGCCACCAGGTCCAGACCGTCCGGGCACGGAACCAGGAGGTCGTACGTCCGGCGCTGGTACCGGCGGCCCTGGGAAGCCGGCTGAGATGCGGGCCGGACGACGGCCGCAGACCGCGCGTCCGCACGGGGCGGCGCGGCGCTGAGCCACAGGCTGGCGCGGTCTTCCGGAAAGAGCGCCTCGACCGTCGCGAGGACCGCCTCGGCCAACTGGTCGAACTTCAGCGTCGACGAACACTCGTGGACGACGCCGACGAGCGAGGTCCATGTTTGGAGTCGCTTCTCATGTTTTTCGGTTTTCTGCACAAATTCCTCCTCGCCCTCGTGCGACATCCTCACCGCCGTCTCCAGATCGCCGGCGACGCTCCGCCGGTGATCCCGCCCGGTATGGATGTCCTGGATCCACGTCGAATAGAACGCCATAAAACCGGCGACGACGATGCCGCCCACCGCCAGCGTCAGGCCCCGGGCCATCGGGATGCCGATCACGGCCACGAGCGTGGCCGTGATGAGAAACCCGACCGCGAGCGGCCCGCCGCGGATGCCGAACTGGTGGATGAAAAACACGCCGGTGAGGGCGAAGAGGGACAGCGCGGCGATTTCCGAGCCGGCCGCGAAGATCGGCGCCACGATGAGGCTCGTGGCCGAGACCGCCAGAAGCCCGAGGGTGGGGACGAGCCGGTCGATGCGGAAATTTTCGTCGAGCCGGACGAGGGCGTTGGTCATGGAACGGCGGCGTCGATGCGTTTCTCCGATTCGGGATCGAAAAATTTCACCTTCCGGAAATCCAGCACAATGTTCATCTCCTGCTGGGGCTCGATCTTCGTCTCCGGTCCCATGCTCGCCGTCAGCGTGTGCTTGCCGTTCCGCAAATACACGTATATCTCCGACCCCAGTGGCTCGACGACGTCCACGACGCACCGGATCGCGTCGCTCAGCGTCCGCTGCGGCGTGTAGAGCGTGTCGTAGATGTCCTCCGGCCGGACGCCCATGACGATGTCGCGGCCGACGGCGCGGCGTTTTTGCAGAATGCCCGAAATTTCCGCCGGCAGCGGCAGATCGAACGATCCGCCGTGAAGCCGCACCTGGCCGTTTTCCTGGAGGACCGACAGCCTCATGAAATTCATGGGCGGCATGCCGATGAATCCGGCCACAAACTGGTTCGCCGGCTCCTCGTACAGATGAATGGGCGTGTCGACCTGCTGAACGACGCCGTCCCGCAGGACGGTGATTCGGCCGCCCAGGGTCATCGCCTCCGTCTGGTCGTGCGTCACGTAGATCATGGTCGACTGGAGCCGGTTGTGGAGCCGCGCCAGCTCCACGCGCATCTGCACGCGCAGCTTCGCGTCCAGGTTCGACAGCGGCTCGTCGAACAGAAAGACCTTCGGGCGCTGGACGATCGCGCGGCCCACCGCCACGCGCTGGCGCTGCCCGCCGGAAAGCTGCTTGGGATAGCGTTCGAGGAGGTGCTTGATCTCAAGGACCTCGGCGGCCTCCGCCACGCGCTTTTCGATTTCGTCTTTGGGATATTTCTTCAGCCGCAGTCCGAACGAAAGGTTGTCCTCGACGCTCATGTGCGGGTACAGGGCGTAGTCCTGAAACACCATGGCGACGTTGCGGTCCTTCGGCGGCAGATGGTTCACCACCTTGCCGTCGATCCGGACTTCGCCGGCCGTCACTTCCTCGAGGCCCGCGACCATTCTCAGGAGGGTGGATTTCCCGCACCCGGAGGGACCCACCAACACCATGAATTCCCGGTCCTTGATCTTCAACGATACTTCCTTGACCGCCTTCACTCCGGCCGCGTACTGCTTGACGACGTTTGTCAGCTCGACCTCTGCCATTTATTTCACCTCAACACTCCATTTGTTTCCCGGTTTGTCCCGGTTCAGCGAATTCCAGTCTCCGTCTTCCACGTACTTGTATTCATATCGGCCGACCGGCAAATCTACCATCGTTTCCCACCAGCCGCCGCCTTTTCTTCGAAGCTCGATGCCGTTCGGGTCCCAGTTGTTGAAATCGCCGGCCAATGTCACCCGGCGCGCCTTCGGGGCCTCGATCCGGAACGTCCACGGCACCTTGATGTCCCTCAACCTCAGAATTTCCACCTTGATCATCGAATCCGGACCGAACCCGGCGTCCAGCCGGTCCGGGTTCTCCGGGTCCAGCTTTCCAACACCGTCCACGTAATATTTGTATGTATATGTTCCCGGCCTCAGCTTCAAGGTCGACACCCACAAACCGTCCGGCCGCTTCATCATGGGCCAGGCGTCGGGAACCCAGTTGTTGAACGACCCGGCCAGGTACACCTGTTCCGCCCACATGTCCTGATACGCAAACATCACCTGGCCGTTCGGCAGCATGTGAACGCCCGGCGTCAGGCCGTCCTTGTTCGCGAGTTCGGCGGGCGTCGGGCCCGTGACGCGGGCCAACGAGTTGCTGTTGCCGCCGACCTCTTTTTTCAATGGATTCTCCGGGTCCAACCGCCAGTCCCCGTCGACGACAATCTTGTAGGCGTATTCGCCGGGATCGAGCCGCATGGTCCGCGTCCAGACGCCGTCCGATCCCTTATCCATCAAGCCGTCCTCCCATTTCCAATTGTTAAACTCGCCGCCCACCCCGACCTTCTTCGCGTCCGGCGCCTTGTATTTGAACGTCACCTCCGGAACCTGGGCCGCAGCCCGCACCTGTTTCGTTTCGGGTCTGTGGGGCGCGGCCGTGGTGGGCGCGGGCGCTCCGGCAGGGGCGGCGACCACACCCGCGCCTCCTTCCGGCGCCGCCACCGTGACCGTGCGGTTGTCCTTGTTGGCTTTGTCCCAGTCGCCGTCCACCACGAATTTGTATTCATATTGCCCGGGCTTGAGATCGACGGCGACTTCCCATTTCCCGTCGTCGGCGCCGCTCTTCTTCATCTCCAGCGCGGCCGGATTCCACTGATTGAATTCCCCGGCCAGCGTGACCTTCTTCGCCTTCATGTCGGTGTGAGAAAACACGGTCGGGACCGTTTCCGGCCGAGGCGTGACACTCACGGGAGTGGGCGCAGGCGCGGGCGCGGGTGGCAGTAACTCAGCGACAACGACAGCCATCCCAACGCGAATGAGAGAGTTTTGCGTCCCGTCCACAGCCTTCTTCAGCGGGTTTTCCGGATCTTCCACCCAGTCGCCTTCCACGACGAATTTGTACGCATACTCGCCCGGCGAAAGCCGCAGCCTGATCGTCCAGACGCCGTCCGGACCCTTTTTCATCCGCGCGGCCTTCCAATCCCACCGGTTGAATTCACCGCCGACCCCCACCAGAATCGCGTTCGGATCCCTGTACCGAAATTGCACGTCCACCAGCCCCGCGCTGTCGGCGACGGCCGCCGAAAAACTCGGGCCGGCCGGGGAATCCAAAGACGCGGCCCGGCGAACAAGATCCCTGATTTCTTTGGGCGCAACTTCCGGAAGCCGCACGTCAGGCCGGGGCGGCGACACGGACGTCAGCCGTCCCTGCCCACCGTCCGACAGGGATGTCGGACGCTCCGGCAGGGGCGGCGACACGGACGGCGCTTTTTGTTTTGGCGCAACCGGCAGCGGAACCGGCGCGGGCGCCGGGACTTTCTGCGAGAGCGCGACCGGTTTCACCGACGCGATCATCTTCGGAGGCTCCTTGCGCCTCGCCAGACCTTTCGCAGGGCCGATGACGGGACCGAGGTCAGCCGCAGCCGGAATCCCCGGCGACGCGCGAGGAGAAGGTTGGACAGCAGGCGAAGACGTTCGGCGCGCAATCCCCTTCGCCGCCCCCAACGCCGGACTGCCTGCCGTCAACCCCTTCCCCCCTTGTGGGGGAAGGCTGGGATGGGGGGACTCTTTCGCAATCACCGGCGCAACCGCCGGCTGTTCCACCTTGGCCGCCGCAATCACCGGCGCGACGCGGGGAACTTCGACCTTCGAAACCGGCGGCATCACAACTTTCACCGGCAGAATTTCCGCCTTCGTAACGGGCGCCACCGGCGGCGACACGGATGTCAGCCGTCCCTGCCCACCGTCCGACAGGGATGTCGGACGCTCCGGCAGGGACGCCGGCACGGCCGACACGGGCAATTCCGGCAGAAGCGTCATTCCGGCCGCAGCCGGGGTCTGGTCCGCCTTGACATTGACCGTCCGGTTGTCCTTGTTGGCCTTGTCCTCGTTGCCGTCCACCACGAACTTGTATTCATACCGCCCGGGGTTCAGGTCCTTCTGAAGGACCCACTCGCCCGCCAGGTTCTTCTGCATTTCATCCGCCGTTTTGTCCCAGTTGTTGAATTCCCCCGCCACCGTCACCTTCTTGGCGCCCGCATCCGCATGCTTGAACGTCACAAGGACAGCCTCCGCACCCTGGCCCCCAAGGAAGAGCATCCCCCCTATTATATATACATACAAATATATATATATGTGCCTCCAAAATCTCAGTTTCATCGTCTCCGCTCCTAAAACTTGAACAGCAGCGAGAATTGGTGCGCGCTGCCGAAGGTGTCGTAGGGCTTGAACGCGTAATCGACAACCAGCCTCACGATCCGGATGCCCATGCCGACCGAGTAGCCCTTCTCGTCCGACGTGTTGTCCGGCCGCGCCGTATACCCGGCCCGGAACGCGAGGAAATGCACGACCCAGCCCTCGACCCCCAGGTTGAAGTATGGCTGATTGTCGGTCGGAAATACCAGATCGGTCGCGACATTCAGCCGGCCAAGGAACGGGCGGAAATTGACGCCGAACGTAAAGCGCTCCGGCAGACGCTCCCGGACGAAATCGAACGGCGAGGCGCGGCCGATGTTCGCAGCCGTAAACGCGATGTCAATCGGGAAGTCCGGTGACTTCCACTTGAGGCCGAAATCAACCGCCAACCCCGTCGCGCTCTCCACATCGATCTTTTCCTTGAAGAACTTGAGCGTGAATCCATATCGCATCGGCATGCCCCAGAGGCCAAAGCGGTTCGCGTACCCCAGCCCGAAGAGATAGTCGCTGGCGGTGAACGTCCCGACCTTCTGGAAAAACGGCGCGCCCTTCACGGCGATGGTCTTGTCGATGTCGCCCATCGTCAGGGCGGTGACGTACGTCCCGAGCGTGCCGAACCGGCGCGGCAACGGATGCGCGTAGGCGAACCCGCTGTAATTGATGTCCTCGATGAATTTCAGGTGCGACACCAGAATCTCCGCGCGTTTGAGTTCCTGCAGCCCGGCCGGGTTCCAGTACAATGCGCTCACGTCGTCCGCCCGCGCCGTAAACGCGCCGCCCATGCCGACGGCGCGCGACCCCAGCCCGAGTTTCAGGAACTGGAACGCCCGCGTGCCGGCTTTGGAGCTGGTCGCGTCTGCAGACTGCGCGGCCGCGAGCACGGCGACCACCGCCGCCACCAGCGACACGCGCATCGTCAGACGCCGGGCCTTCATCGCACCACCGCCACTTTGCCGGTCTTGTTCGACGTCGCGCTCTTGGCGTGGAAGAGGTAGACGCCGCTGGCCGCCGGCCGGCCGTGGTCGTTGGTCAGGTCCCAGATCATCCGCGTGGCGACACCGGTCGTGCCGTACTCGCTCGCATCGTTCGGATCGAGCGTGCGGACGAGTTCGCCGGTGATGGTGTAGATTTTGATGAACTCGATATCTGTTGGAATGTTCAGGAACGTGATGCCCGGCCGGCCGTCGCCGTACGGATCGCCGCGCTGAGCGAAATCGCGGTTCGGATAGCACGGGTTCGGGAACGCCACCATGTCGTTCAGGTTGTTCGGCGAGCCGGCCAGGGCCATGACCTGGAAGATGGAGAACTTGAACCGCGGCGCGCCGACGATGTTGGCGGCCGGGCTGGTCTTGGAGCCCGGCACCAGATCCCAGCGCATGGTCGTTTCGTTCAGAACGTACAGCGCGTATCCGACGACCGGCAGGCCGGCGCGAGCGGCGTATTCCTGATGTAAAGACGTGAACGGGATGGTGACCCGGACCGGCGTGTCGGCGAAGACGACCGCCTCGCCGGTCGTCTTCGACTTGACGTCGATGATGTAAATCAGCGAGTCCGTGTCGCCAGTCGAGTTTTCGGAGAGCGTCCACTCCAGCGGGTTCGTGAGCTGCGCGGCTTCGGCGGCCTTCAGCATCGCGCACACCTGCGCCATCGCCGTGTCGGTCGACTCCGCATCGATTGCCTCGACCAAGCTGGTGACCCGCACGAACGAGTTGGCCGGGATCGTTCCCGCCGGGAACATGATCATGACGCTCGTGTCCTGCCCCTCGGCCTTCCGGCGCGCCGTCGCGCCGCCGGCGGCCGGTATTCCTTCCTGGGCCGAGGAATAGTCGCTCTCGAGGAGGGTGTGGGTGTCGTAGGCCGTGATCTTGTAGTAGTACGTGACGCCGTTCGTCAGGCCGTCGTCAAGATACTCCGGATAGGCAGACGCCGGGACGGTGTCGATCAGCGGGAAGAGGCCGCTCAGGGAAGTGTCGCGATAGATGTTGTAGCTGTTGACAATGAAATCGGCGGACGGCCGCCAGGACAGGAGCACCTTCGTGTCCATGCTGATGGCGGTGATCGACACCGGCGTCCTCGGCGGCGCGAATCCCGCCGCCTCCCACACGTCCACCACCCGCATCATGTCCTGTCCCATGTTCGCGGAGATCGTCACCAGCCGGTTGCCGGTGACTTCGAGCGTGCGGTCCGAGCCGCTTTCGTAGTCGCCGTTCTTGACGCCATCGTTCGTCTTGTCGATGATGAACTTGTATTTGTGCGTGCCGTTCGGCATATTCCGGGTCAGCCGCCAGGTCTTCCGGTTGTCCACCGTCAGCTTGTAAAAGTCGTCAGCCTTGCTGCCCAGCCAGTCGTTGTTCGTCCAAGGGTCGAACTCGCCCGTGATCCAGACACCCACGGCCTGCGTGTCCGGGCCGTACACGAACTCGTTCGGAATGTCCGACAGCGCAACGCCGAGATCGGACCCGCCCGGAATCCAATCGCCGGCGGAGGCGCCGGTGTGGATCGCGAAGTACTTGTACGTCTGCCATCCCTTGATCGACTTGACCAGCCGAAAGACGCTGTCGGACTCGAGTTTCATCTTCCAGTTGTCGTCGATCCCGAAACTGTTGAACGACCCGCGGACGTAGACCGACGAGACGTTCGTCGCGTTCAGGCCCCACGTCGAGGGGTCGAACCGGAACAGCATCGGGTGCTCGTCGGTCTGGCCCTCCCACTCCTGCTTCGATGTGCCGGGATTCTTGACGTACTTGTACTGCAGTTTCTGCCCGCCCTGCATCACTTGCGTTCCGGACCAGATACCGGTCTGGATTTCGGTCAGCGGCGCCTCGTACGGTTTCCAAGTCAGCGGCGACTGGTTGCCGCCCAATCCCATCCCGAAGACCGGCCGGCCGTTCAGAGCGATGTCCTGACGCATATCCACCACGAACTGCACCAGCACCTTGCCCTGCGGCGTGTCGGTCACGACCGCCGACGTGCTGGTGTACGGGCCCGGCGGCGCCGGCGTGTCCGTGGCGGGCTCGCCCGGCGTATCGTAGGCGTCGACCGCGGTGATGATGAAATGGTAAACGGTCCCGACATTCAGTCCCCGAATCGTGAAGGACGTCGTGGTCCCCTGGATAAGCTGCGTGTCAGCTTGCGTCCAGGGTGGACCTGCGGCGCCGGCGCGGTAATAGACGTGATAGCCCCCGCCGTAAACCACGTCCCAAGTACTCGGAACCGGCATCGCCCAGGTCAGTTTGACCTCTCCGTCCCCCACAATGGACGTCGCGACAGATACCGGCGCCTGCGGCGTGTCCGCCCAGTTGCCCGGAACGTAGATGGTGTCGACGCCCGATGGCACCGTGAACTCGCGGTAGCCCGAAGACGTCGCGAAGTTCGGTTCGATCTGGGTGTCGGTGGCGCTGAGGACTACACCGTACTTGTACTGGATCGTCGAGCCCGGAAAGAGCTTGACCTCGTACCGGTACAGGCCATTCGAATCAGGCCCGCTCATCGCCTTTGTCTCCCAGCCACTATTGAACTGCCCGATCAGGGCCTTCTTCAGATCCGCCCACTTCGTGTCGGCGCCCGCATGGGCGTCGCCCGGGGACAGGCAGAGGAACAGCCCGACCAGGACTGCGGAGACGATCGGCCTCAGTCTCATGCCGAACCGTCCGTCCTGTCGATCAAGTCCGCGCCTCCTCTACGAAGCGGACTTGCGCTGGGCGATGACCGCCCGCGTCTTGATCGGCTTGCCCTGCGGCACGCCGTCCACATAGGGCGTCAGGTAGATCGTTCCCTCCATGGCGCCGTCCGAAAACACGACTTGCGGGTCGAAATACTCGACGAGAAAAATCACCGTCACCGCCACACCCCGCGTCCACCGGGCCGCGCCGCCGCTGAAATTCTGGTCCGCCGTGTCGTTCTGGAATCCGTAGGCGTCCACCCACAGCACCGTGTACACGAAAGAGTCGCCGTTCGGCGTCGCTGGGATCGACGTGTCCGTGAATGTCACCGGAACGTGGTAGTACCCGCCTCCGTAGGCTGCCCGGTTCGGCGAGTACAGCGTGTCGCCCATCACCTGGTTCACGACCGTGTCCTCGAACCGCAGGTGCGACGGCATCGTCGTATCCGAACTCCATCCCGACGGCAGCCGGGCCCGCAGAATCCGGAATCCGTACGGCGTGTACGTCCCCGTATCGAACTCCTTCGCGCCCTCCACCGTAGGGACGATCTCGTCCCCGGTCGTGATCTTCAGTTGCCAACTGATCTTCACGGCCGTGTCCGCTGTCTGAACGGCCGACACGCCGTAGTTGTTGTTGCCGCCGAGATCCGTCGTGTCGTTATTTCCGCTGGAACTGACATCCGTCGTTCCCAGATACTGCGCCAAGTCCGGGTTCTGAACCGTCAGCCATGAATCCCCGGACACCGGCGTTCCCTGCTTGCCCATCACGTCCTGGTCGCCAAACCGGTTGTAGAACACGTACCCCTCCGACGCGCTTGCCGGCACCGTGATCGTCCGCTGGGTGCTCTGGTCCTGCGCCCGGGGTCCGCCGATCGTCGTACTCTTCCACCCCGACGCCGAGTCGAAAATCGGAATCCGGTACTCGAACCAGTACGAGTAATTGGCGCCGGCCACCACCACCGCCGTGCATACCCACGATCCGTCCCCCACAGCCCGCATTGGAATCGCGCACGACCGCACCAATCCTAAATGCCCCTGGACCGTCTCCGCGTCCACCGGACACGGATACGTGCCGGTCTCGAAGACGATCGCCTTCGAAAAATCCCCATAGCCTCCCCTCTGATACCCGGCCACCGTCATCGCCTCGGCGCTCACCGCCAGAAGCCCGACGATCGCCATCACCAGAAACACTGCTCCTGTTCCTCTCATATCGATCTCACCTCTATGGACCGCGCGACGCTCGCGCAGCCCCAAACTCCGGACGACGACACGCGTCGTCCGCACTCCGATCTATCCTTCACCCTCCGCCTCGCCCCCCTCTCCCCCGCAGGGGGAGAGGGTTGGGGTGAGGGGGTTATCGGCCCTTCGCTCTCCCCGACGTTCCTCCCTAACTCCCCGGAGGGGACCTCCAACGCTTCCCCTCCGGAGAGGGAGGGAAGGGAGGAACGCCGGGAAGAGCACGGGCCAAAGCCGTACACTTCCTGCTCACGTATGAGTCCTTCAGTCCTCGGTCCTCAGACCTCGGACCTCGTTCCCTTACTCCTTACTCAGCACTCATCACCTCACAATCCGTAGGCCTCAGCCCTTACGACGACTTCCGCACCGCCAGATACACCGGCGTCCAGAACGAATACGCAGGCTGCGGGATCCCTTCCACCCACGGCGTCACGCGCACTCGCCCCTCCGTCGCGCCGTTCGGAAACACCACGTTCGCGTCGAAATGCTCCACCAAAAACAGAACCTCGATCCGGCCGCCGCGCACCCACTCCGCCGCGCCGCCCACGAAGTTCTGGTCCACTGTGTCGTTCTGGAATCCGTAGGCGTCCACCCACAGCACCGTGTAGATGAACGAGTCGCCGTTCGGCGTCGCCGGGATCGACGTGTCCGTGAACGTCGTCGCCGCGCTGTAGTAGGACCCGCCCGGCCGGTACGGCGAATAGAACGTGTCGCCCATCACCTGGTTCACGACGGTGTCCTCGAACTTCAGGAGCGTGGGCATCGTCGTGTCCGAACTCCAGCCCGACGGCAACCGCGCGCGCAGAATCCGGAATCCGTACGGGTTGTACGCCGACTGCGTGTCGAACTCCTTCGCGCCCTCCACCGACGGCACGAGTTCGTCCCCGGTCGTGAGCTTCAGTTGCCAACTGATCTTGACCGCGGTGTCCGACGTCTGAGTGGCCGACACGCCGTAGTTGTTGTTGCCGCCCAAATCGGTCGTGTCGCCGTTTCCGCTCGAACTTACGTCCGTCGTTCCCAGATACTGCGCCAAATCCGGGTTCTCCTTCGTCAGCCAGGAATCCCCGGATACCGGCGTGCCCTGCTTGCCCGTCACGTCCGGGTCGCCAAACCGGTTGTAGAACACATAGCCGTTCGACGCGCTCGCCGGCACCGTGATCGTCCGCTGCTGGCTCTGGTCCTGCGCGCGGTTCTGGTCGTTGCCCGCGTTCTTCCACGCGTACGTCTTCTGCGTGTCCGTATACACCGTCGTCGAATCGAAAACCGGAATCCGGTACTCGAACCAGTACGCGTAGGTCGCGCCGGCCACGAGGATCGCCGTACACGTCCACGACCCATCCCCCACCGGGCGCATGGGAAGCGCGCACGACCGGGCCGCGTTGCTGCCCGCAACGGTCTCGGCATTCGACGGACACGGATACGTGCCCGTTTCGAACACAATCGCCTTCGAAAAATCCGCAAAGCCTCCCTTCTGATACCCGGCCACCGTCATCGCCTCGGCGCGGTCTCCAACCACCGCCAGAAGCCCGACGATCGCCACGGCAAACACCGCCGTCGCTAACATCCAACTCGCTGCTTTCATCTGCCTTTCACCTCACTCTGTTTTCACGGACCGCCTTTCGCTGTCCGCCCGTCGCTTCAACTCAACTCAACTCAACACATCTATGCTCACCCTCCACCGCTCCCCCCTCTCCCCGCAGGGGGAGAGGGTTGGGGTGAGGGGGTTCTCGCGCTCCTGTACACTTCCTGCCTCACATATGAGTCCGTCAGTCCGCGGTCCTTCAGACCCGGACCTCGTTCACCTCGCCATCCTCATGCCTCAGGCCTTACGACGACTTCCGCACCGCCAGATAGACCGGCGTCCAGAACGAATACGCAGGCTGCGGAATGCCCCCAACCCACGGCGTCACGCGCACACGGCCTTCCGTCGCGCCGTCCGGAAACACCACGCTTGCGTCGAAATGCTCCACCAGAAACAACACATCGATCCGGCCGCCCCGCACCCACTCGGCCGACCCGCCCGTGAAATTCTGGTCCCCTGTGTCGTTCTGGAATCCGTAGGCGTCCACCCACAGCACCGTGTAGATGAACGAGTCGCCGTTCGGCGTCGCCGGGATCGACGTGTCCGTGAACGTCGTCGCTGCGCTGTAGTAGGACCCGCCCGGCCGGGACGGCGAATAGAGCGTGTCGCCCATCACCTTGTTCACCACCGTGTCCTCAAACGTCAGGTGGGCCGGCATCGTCGTGTCCGAACTCCAGCCCGCAGGCAGCCGCGCCCGCAGGATGCGGAACCCGTACGGGTTGTACGCCGACTGCGTGTCGAACTCCTTCGCGCCCTCCACCGACGGCACGATGTCGTCGCTGCCCGTGATCTTCAGTTGCCAGCTGATTTTCACTTCTGAATCCGAAACCTGGGTCGCCGACACGCCGTAGTTGTTGTTGCCGCCCAAATCGGTCGTGTCGTTGTTTCCGCTCGAACTCACATCCGCCGTCCCGAGGTACTGCGCCAAGTCCGGGTTCGCGATCGACAACATCGTGTCCACCCAGTCCGTGTCCGACGATCCCTGCTTGCCCGTCACGTCCGGGTCGCCGAACCGGTTGTAGAACACATAGCCGTTCGACGCGCTGGCCGGCACCGTGATCGTCCGCTGCGTGTTCTGATCCTGCGAACGGGTTGAACCGGCACCTACGGTCATGTTCCTCCACACGTACGTCTTCTGCGTGTCCGTATAGACCGTCGTCGAGTCGAACAGCGGAATCCGATACTCGAACCAGTACGCATAGGTGGCGCCGGCAACCACGGTCGCCGTGCACACCCACGAGCCGTCTCCCACGGGGCGCATCGGAACTGCGCACGTCCGTACGTTGTTGTTGCTCCCCTGGATCGTCTCCGCGTTCACCGGACACGGATACGTCGTCGTGTCAAACACAATCGCCTTCGAAAAATCGGCAAACCCTCCCTTCTGATACCCGGCCACCGTCATGGCGTCGGCGCTTATCACCCAAAGCCCGACGATCGCCACGGCAAACACCGCCGTCGCCAACATCCAACTCGCTGCTTTCATCTGCCTTTCACCTCACTCTATTGTCGCGGACCGCTTCCAGATGTCCGCGCTTCGCTTCAACTCATCTATACTCACCCTCTCCTCCCCCCTCTCCCCCGCAGGGGAGAGGGTTGGGGTGAGGGGGTTCTCCCGCGCTCTCCCCGACGTTCCTCCCTAACTCCCCGGAGGGGACCTCCAACCCTTCCCCTCCGGA
>Ga0156236_134_pt1 | contig 17866 bp, 1 predicted proteins | sample RifCSPlowO2_12_FD_107883 | JGI IMG/M metagenome (GOLD analysis project Ga0156236, IMG submission 107883) | Candidatus Lindowbacteria bacterium RIFCSPLOWO2_12_FULL_62_27
CACAAATTTCTGGAGGTACTCCATCTCCGGCAATACGTGGGAGACGAAGGCGGCCACGCCCGCCGGCGTGTCGTACGGGGGCGCGCTGGTCTATCCCGGCACGGGCGACACCCTCTATGCCCTCGGCGGCAACGGCGGCAACTTCTGGGCGTATACGCTTCCCGGTCCTTACCCCGGCCCGAACTGGTACGTGAACGACACGTCGACAAGCGGCGACTCGTACACGTCCGCCGTCGGCAGTGACACCAACGAAGGTTCGGCATCCGCGCCGTTTCGGACGATCATCGCCGCGATGGCCGCCGCATCCGAGGGCGACACCATCTACATCGACGCCGGCATCTACGATTCATACACGTGGGTCAGCGCGACGGAGACGGCGGGGGTCAACATCGACAAGGATTCGATCACGCTCATCGGCAAGGACTCTGGCTCCACCATCATCGACCCGCCGGGCGCAAGCTCCATCTCGACGATGTACGGCATCTACGCCGACACGCAAGTTGGTCTGACGATCAAAAACCTCGGCGTGACGGGGGCGTACGACGGGATTCATTTTTACAACGTGGATAGTTCTACGATCGAGAGCGACAGCGCAAGCTCAAACGGCAACTACGGCATTTACCTGCGCGTCAATTCCGACACCAACACCATCAAAAATAACACGGCCAGTTCGAATTCGCGCGGCATCTGGCTGGATGCGAGTTCGAACAACACGGTGACAAACAACACGGCCGGTTCGAATTCCAACGAAGGCATCGTTCTGACTTCCACTTCGAACAACAACACGGTGACGAACAACACAGCCAGTTCGAATTCCAGCGCCGGCATCTGGCATGGCTCTAGTTCGAACAACACGGTGACGAACAACACGGCCAATTCGAACACGAACGACGGCATCTATCTACAATCGAGTACGAACAACACGGTCACAAACAACACGGCCAGTTCGAATTCGAGATACGGCATCTGGCTGGATGTGACTTCGAACAACAACACGGTGACGAACAACACGGCCAGTTCGAATTCCACCTTCGGCATCTATCTGGCTGCGAGTTCGAACAACAACGCGGTGACGGGCAATACGGCCAATTCGAATTTGCAGCACGGCATCGTTCTAGATGCGAGTTCGAACAACAGGGTGATTCAAAATGAAGTTCGGCTGAATACGCGATATCAGGTGTATATCGACAACGCATCGTCTTCGGACACGGTGCAGAAGAACAATATCGAGCCGTCGGGAACGAATCCTGACAGCGGGGTCTATAACGGATCGACCATCGCCGCCAACAAATTCACCGTCACCCGCAACTGGTGGAACTCGACCGACACGGCGCGGATCAAGCAGATGATCTATCAGAAGTCGAACGGCGATTCCGTGATCTGGCAGCCGTTCCGGCTTGGGCAGGTCGACACGACCGCGTTCGCCGACACGACAGCGCCGGACGCGCCGGATACGGTGGCGGTGACGCCGAGCGACACGAGCCTGATTGTGTCATGGTCGGCGGTGACGGCGCTGGAGGAGGCCAACGGCGGGGCGGTGGGTCTGTCGGGGTACCGGGTGTACCGGAGCAAGGTCAAAGACACGTCGTCCTGGGTGAAAGTGGCGCAGACGGCGACGGGCGTGACCCGGTGGCAGGATACGGATGTCGTGATCGGCTCTCCATATTATTATAGGGTCACCGCGTTTGACACGGCCACGTTTGAGAACGAGTCGTTCTTCTCGGACAGTCAGCCGTCCGACAGCGCGATGTTTACGACGACGGTGAACTGGTACGTGAACGACACGTCGACGACGGGGGACTCGTTCACGACTGCCGCCGGGTCGGACACGGCGTCGGGCAAAGGCACGGTCGCCGCGCCGTTCAAGACAATCCCGCGCGCGATGCAGTTCGCGACGGCCGGGGACACGATCTGGGTCGACGCCGGGCTGTACGATTCCTACGTCAAGGTCTCCGCATCGGAAACGGCCGGGGTGTACATCACGGTGGACAGCCTGACGCTGATTGGCAAGGACTCGGGCGCGACGGTGATCGATCCGCCGGGTGACAGCGCTGTGGCCAACCTCTATGGCATTTACGCCGATACGCAGACGGGCCTCACGATCAAAAACCTCGGCGTGACGGGGGCCCGCGTGGGCATCTATTTCATGAACGTGGACATGTCGACGGTTTCCGGCGACAGCGCAAGTTCCTGCGCCGACCACGGGATTCTTCTTCGTAATGGTTCCGACACCAACACGGTGACGAGCAACACGGCCAGTTCGAATTCGGACCGCGGCATCTTTCTGTTTTCGAGTTCGAACAACAACACGGTGACGAGCAACACGGCCATTTCGAATTCGACCTCTGGCATCACTCTGGAATCTAATTCGAACAACAACACGGTGAGCAACAACACGGCCATTTCGAATAAGCAAAACGGCATCCATATGAATTCGATTTCGAACAACACGGTGAGCAACAATACGGCCAGTTCGAATTTGTCCTACGGCATCTATCTGTCTGCGAGTGCGAACAACAGCACGGTGAGCAACAACACGGCCATTTCGAATGGTTCCAGCGGCATCTATCTGTATTCGAATTCGAACAACACGGTGAGCAACAACACGGCCGATTCGAATTCGAGCTACGGCATCACTCTGGATTTGAGTTCGAACAACACGGTGGTTCAAAATGACGTGAGGAACAACACGACGTACCAGATTTACATCGTCGGCACGTCCTCCTCCGACACCGTCCAGAAGAACAACATCGTCCCGTCCGCGACGAATCCCGACAGCGGCGTGTTCAACGGCTCGACCGTCGCGACCAACAAATTCACCTTCACCCGCAACTGGTGGAACTCGACCGACACGGCGCGGATCAAGCAGATGATCTATCAGGCGTCGAACGGCGATTCCGTGATCTGGCAGCCGTTCCGGCTGGGGCAGGTCGACACGACCGCGGGCGCCGACACGACCGCGCCGGACGCGCCGGATACGGTGGCGGTGGCGCCGAGCGACACGATCCTGATCGTGTCGTGGTCGTCGGTGACGGGGCTGGAGGAAGCCAACGGCGGCGCGGTGGGGCTGGCGGGGTATCGCGTGTATCGAAGTCCCGTCATATCCGACACGTCGCTTTGGACAGAGATCGCGCAGGTGGGATCGACCGCGGACGGCTGGCAGGACACGAGCCCCTTTGTGGGCAAAGTCTACTATTACCGCGTGACCGCCTTCGACGGCGCCTCTCCATATATAAATGAGAGCTTCTACAGCGACTCCATCCCGGGCGACAGCGCGCCCTACACGTCGCAGACCGATTGGTACGTCAATGACGGTTCGACCGCCGGCGACTCGTACACGTACGCGACGGGTTCGGACATGAGCGGCAATGGCTCGAAACAGACGCCATTTGCGAGCATCCCGAAGGCGATGTCGGTCGCCACGGCGGGGGACACGATCTGGATCGACGCGGGCCTGTACGATTCGTTTGTCACTGTGAACGGCACGGAGACCGTCGGTGTGAACATCGACAAGGACTCGATCACGCTCATCGGCGCGGACTCAAACGCGACGGTGATCGACCCGCCGGGGGCGGCGGGGACGGCCGGCCTCTACGGAATCTACGCCGACACGCAAGTCGGCCTCACCATCAAAAACCTCGGCGTGACCGGGGCGTACCAAGGGATTCATTTCTATAATGTGGATCAATCGACCGTGGCCGGCGACAGCGTGTGCTCGAACGGGAACTATGGAATTTATCTTCGTATCAACTCCGACAATAACACCCTGAACGGAAACTCAGCCGCTTCGAATTCGAGTTTTGGCATTTATCTCTTGTCATGTTCGAACAACACGGTGACGAACAACACGGCCAGTTCGAATTCGAACTACGGCATCTATTTGAACGCCGCTTCGAACAACATGCTAACGGGCAACACCGCCAGTTCGAATTCGCCCAACGGCATCTATCTGTATTTCGCTTCGAACAACACGCTGAGCGGCAACACGGCCAGTTCGAACGCCTACACCGGCATCTATGTGGACGGAAGTTCCAACAACACCCTGACGAACAACACGGCCGCATCGAACGGGACCTACGGCGTCTGGCTGTACGGGGCTTCGACCGACAACCTCTTCGCCCAAAATACGCTGGATTCCAACGGCGCGTATCAAATCTACATCGACGGAAGCGGCGGGGCGGGCGCGGCCGACACGTTCCTGAAGAACAACATCCGCCCGTCGCCCGACAACCCCGACAGCGGCGTTTACAACAACACGGGCAACACGTTCGATTTCACGCGCAACTGGTGGGGGACAACCGATTCGGTCGCAATCGGCCGCATGATGACCGACACCGGCGCTGTCAACCGCATCGTGTACTCGCCGTGGCGGCTCGGCATCGTCGACACAACCGCTGGCGCGGACACGGTGGCGCCGAACGATCCGGACACGGTTGCGGCGAGCGCGGCGGCGGGCGCGGGGACGGTTCTGGTGACGTGGAGCGCGGTGACGGCGAATGAGGACGGCGATGCGGGTGCGGCTGGGGTGGCGCAGTATCGCGTGTATCGCGCGGGCGTCGCCGACACGTCATCGTGGACACAGGTCGGCACGCCCACAGGCACGGGGTTCACGGATTCGGGGATGACGATCGGCGCGACGTATTACTACCGCGTGACCGCCCGGGACGGCGCGGCGTTTCCGAACGAGTCGTACTACTCCGACTCCGTCGTCAGCGCCACGCCCAGCGGGTGGACCAACGCCGCTGAACCCATGGGCGCCAACGCTGGGGTGTATATTATTAGTTCCATCCAGTGGGGCGATTACGACAACGACGGCGACCTAGACCTTGCCGTGTCGGGACAGGATGGCGGCACAAACAATCGACTCATCATCTATCGGAACGACGGCGGCGGAAGTTTCACGAACGTGGCCGAGCCGATGGGCGCCAACGCGGGGGTGCGGCAGGGTTCCATCCAGTGGGGCGATTACGACAACGACGGCCGTCTAGACCTTGCCGTGTCGGGAAGTGACGGCACAAACTATCGACTCATCATCTATCGGAACGACGGCGGCGGAAGTTTCACGAACGTGGCCGAGCCGATGGGCGCCAACGCGGGGGTGCGGCAGGGTTCCATCCAGTGGGGCGATTACGACAACGACGGCCGTCTAGACCTTGCCGTGTCGGGAGTTGACGGCGGCGCAAACAAGCGCCTCATCATCTATCGGAACGACGGCGGCGGAAGTTTCACGAACGTGGCCGAGCCGATGGGCGCCAACGCCGGGGTGTATTACAGTTCCATCCAGTGGGGCGATTACGACAACGACGGCCGTCTAGACCTTGCCGTGTCGGGACAGGATGGCGGCGCAAACTATCGATTCATCATCTATCGGAACGGCGGCGGCGGAAGTTTCACGAACGTGTCGGAGCCGATGGGCGCCAACGCGGGGGTGCGGCAGGGTTCCATTCAGTGGGGTGATTACGACAACGACGCCGACCTCGACCTTGCCGTGTCGGGACTTGACGGCGGCGCAAACAGGCGACTCATCATTTATCGGAACGACGGCGGCGGAAGTTTCACGAACGTGGCCGAGCCGATGGGCGCCAACGCCGGGGTCCAGGACGGTTCCATTCAGTGGGGCGATTACGACAACGACGGCCGTCTAGACCTTGCCGTGTCGGGAGCAATTGATGGCGGTACAAACAAGCGACTCATCATATACCGGAACGACGGCGGCGGAAGTTTCACGAACGCGGCCGAGCCGATGGGCGCCAACGCGGGGGTGTACGCGGGTTCCATCCAGTGGAGCGATTACGACAACGACGGCGACTTGGACCTTGCCGTGTCGGGAAATGACGGCACAAACAAGCGACTCATCATCTATCGAAGCGATGCCATCGCCCCGCCCAACGTCCGGCCTAACACGCCGGCGATAAACGCGCCCAAAGGCGCATCGGTCGCGCAGGGCGACACCGTGACGTTCCGCTGGACAAAAGTGACAGGCGACACGACGCCCGATACGGGCATGACGTACAACCTGCGCGTGGGGACGGCGAGCGACAAGGCCGACATCTTCGCCGCCGACACGAACAGCGCCGACTCGGTCGGCAACGCGATTTTGGGCAACGTCCAGAACGACACGTCGGCGGAGTTGGTGCGGTCGTTGACGGTCGGCCAGACATACTACTGGTCGGTGCAGGCGGTCGATCAGGGGATGATGCGGTCGGCGTGGGCCACGGAGGAGACGTTCACAATCACTCTTGTGCCCAACACAAGCGGCGTGTGGTACGTGAACGACACGTCGATTGTCGGAGACTCGTGGACAACCGCCATCGGCTACGACACGGCGGCGGGCAACGGCACGGCGTCGAATCCCTACCGCACGATCACCTATGCGCTCTCGCAGGCCCTGTCCGGCGACACGATCTACATCGACGCCGGGCTCTACGCCGAGACCGTCGTCATCGACACGGACAACATCGCGCTGATCGGCAAGGATTCGACCGCGACGGTGATCGATCCGCCGGGATCGGACACGGGGATTTACGCGTCCGGAAAGTCGTATCTGCTGATCCGGTCAATCGGCGTCACAGGCGCCTATGATGGAATCGTGTTTAACAACGTCGATTATTCGCGGCTCGATGCCGACAGCGCAGGCGGCAACTCCAACTACGGAGTTGTCCTGCGCAACGGATCTGACACAAACACGATTGTAAACGGTATCTTCAATTCCAACGCGAGCCGGGGGGTCGTTCTCTGGGCGAGTTACAACGACACCGTGCAGACGTGTGTCGCCGCGTCAAACAGCGGCGTCGGCATCGGGGTCTTCTCGAGCGGCGGCGGCCATACGTTCACGGGCAACACGACGAATTCCAACACCACCGCGGGCATTCAGATCGGAGCGGGTATCGGCGGAAATCTTGTCAAGAACAACACGATAACGACCAGTCCCAACATGGGTATCTACATATTGAACGCGCCGAACAATACGATCATCGGAAACATCGTGAAAGGCGCGCAGCCCGGCATTGAGGTCAGCGCCTCGCGCAACACCATCCGGAACAATTTCATCTCGCAGAATTCGAACGGCGCCGGCGTGTACATCAACGGCATCGCCGACACCAACATCGTGGAGCAAAACGACATCGCCGGAAACGAAACCGGCGTCATGGTCATTTTGCAGGCCCGGAACAATGTGATTCAGAAGAACAACATCACGGGCAACACATGGGAACTGATCAACCGCGGAGGACTGGCCCAGACGACCGGGCGCAACTGGTTCGGCTCGGCGGACTCGGCGACGATTGCGGCGAAGATATCCGATACCGCGAGCGCGTGGCAGCCGTGGCGTTTGTCCCGGGTCGACACGAGCGCAGGCGCGGATACGACCGCGCCGGACGCGCCGGACACGGTGGCGGTGACGCCGTCCGACACGTCGCTCATCGTCACATGGCAGGGGGTGTCGGCGCTGGAGGAGCCAAACGGCGGCGCGGTCGGCCTCTCGGGATACCGCATCTATCGAAGTCCCGTCATATCCGACACATCGCTTTGGACACAGATCGCGCAGGTGGGGTCGACTGCGGACGGCTGGCAGGACACGAGCCCCTTTGTGGGCAAAGTCTACTATTACCGCGTGACCGCCTTCGACGCCGCCTCTCCATATATAAATGAGAGCTTCTACAGCGACTCCATCCCGGGCGACAGCGCGCCCTACACGTCGCAGACCGACTGGTACGTCAATGACGGCTCGACCGCCGGCGATTCGTACACGTACGCGACGGGTTCGGACATCAGCGGCAACGGCTCGAAACAGACGCCGTTTGCGAGCATCCCGAAGGCGATGACCGCCGCGACGGCGGGGGATACGATATGGATCGACGCGGGGTTGTACGATTCCTACGTCGTGATCTCCGCGACCGAAACCGCCGGCGTGAACATCGATAAGGATTCGATCACGCTCATCGGCAAGGATTCGGCGTCGACAATCATCGACCCGCCGGGGGCGAATTCGACGAGCGGGTTGTACGGCATCTACGCGGACACACAAGTCGGACTTCTGATTAAAAACCTCGGCCTGACGGGGGCGTACGACGGGATTCATTTCGTCAACGTCGATCAGGTCACGCTCTCCGGCGACAGTTTCAGTTACAATGGCAGGCACGGCGTCATTCTCCTCAACGGCGCTGACACGAACAGCGTCACCGGCAATGCCATCGACTCGAACGGCAGTGACGGTCTTGAGCTGTCAGCCGGCGCAGGATGCACAATCAGCGGAAACCAGGTTAATTTCAACGGCGCGGCGGGAATTCTTCTGTCCGCCAACGCTTCGAACAACACTGTCAGCAATAACGCCGCGCGCCAGAACGCCACGCACGGCATCCACCTCAATCCCGCGGATTCCAACACCATCAGCGGCAACACGCTGGAATCGAACCCCACCGGCATCTACCTGCAGACCAGCCACAACAACATGATCTCGAACAATATCGCCGACTCGAACACCAACGGCATTTATCTCCATCAAGGCTCCAACCTCAACACCGTCAGCGGCAACTCGGCCAACGCGAACGCCGCCGTCGCCGGCATCATGGTGGACGGCGGCACGAACGACACCATCATCAACAATACGGCCAATTCGAACTCCCAGGACGGCATCTTCATCAACGCCAGCACGGCCATCACCATCACCGGCAACACCGTCCAGTCGAACCTCATCAACGGCATCGACGCGGCCGGAGGGAACACGGGTCTTTTGATCGCCGACAACATTGCCCGGTCGAACACCCAACACGGGATTTATCTTTCGGCCAGCGCCGACCTGACGGCCCGCAACAACTTCGTGCGGTTCAACGCGCAGGCCGGCATCCTGCTGGAGTTCGCCGAATCGATCGTGATTTCCCAGAACGACGTCTCCGGCAACGACACCGGCATCTGGATCACGGGCGACGCGTCGAACAACTTGATCCTGAAAAATAATATTTCGGGCAACACAGTCAGCAACCTCTACAATCAGAGCGGTGTCGCCCAGACCCTCGCCCGCAACTGGTGGGGCACGTCGGATGAAGTGACGATTGCGGAGAAGATCGCGGATCCGTCGGGGAGTGTGTGGCGGCCGTACAGGTTGGAACTTGTAGACACAGCGGCCGGCGCCGACACGGTCGCCCCTGAATCACCGTCAAGCGTAACGCTGGACACGAGCACGCCGGGCCAGATCACGCTCACGTGGGTCAATCCGACGATCAACGAGGATTCGGACCTCGGGACGGTGGGATTCGCCGGCCTCAACATCTTCCGGTTGGTCAACCAGCCCGATTCGTCCAACTGGTCCGACGGTATCTACGTCGTCCGGCAGACGACGGCGTTGGAGACGACGTGGATAGACACGGACGTGACGGGCGGGAACACCTATTATTACCGGCTCACATCGAAGGACACGGCGCCGTTTGTGAACGAGTCGTTCGCCATGGATACATACTGGGCGACGGCGGCCGTCGCATACAGCGGGCCATCGTGGTATGTAAACGATACGTCGACATCCGGCGACTCGTACACGAGCGCGATCGGGGATGACACGACGGGCGCCGGGTCGGCGGGCGCGCCGTATGCGACCATCACGAAAGCCCTTCTGATGGCCAAGTCCGGCGACACGATTTATGTCGACCCCGGCGCGTACACCGCGCCGGTCGTGATCGACACCGACAACCTCACGCTCGTCGGCGCGGACAATTCGCTTGCGGTCATCGACGTGGGCGCGAGCGGTGACGGCATTTCCGCCACGGGACGCACGGGGCTTTCGATCCAGAACATCGGCGTCGTCAACGCCTTGAACGGCGTCCTGTTCAACCAGGTCACGAACTCGACCATATCCACCGCCTACATCTTCGGATGCTCGACGAACGGCATCCGCCTTACAAACGGGTCGGACACCAACACCCTCATCGGCAATACCGCGTTCTCGTGCCCGAACGGGATCGATCTGGAGGCGAGCGCCTTCAACACGCTGACGTACAACAGCGTCTCCACGAACTCGGCCATCAACATTCATCTCCTCGGCGCTTCGAACAACACCCTGAGCAACAACTACGCCGACGGCGGTTCGGGCGACGGCATCTATCTGGACAGCGGATCGAACAACAACACGCTGGAGACCAACAGCGCCGGCGGCAATACCGGCAGCGGGATTGTGATCGCCGGCAGTTCTTACAACAACATCTACGGCAACATCGCCGACACGAACGGCGCGCAGGGCGTTTATCTTCAGGCGAATTCGACCGGCAACACTATCAATTCCAACTCGGTCGCCGGCAACGCCACAGGCATCTACGCGGCGCCGAATGCGGATTCAAACATCATCGCCGCCAACGCGGCCCTTTCGAACACGTCCTTCGGCATTTACCTGAGCGGCTGCACCGGCAACACGGTAAGCGGCAATACGGCCGATTACAACACCTCCTATGGGATATGGCTGTCCGCGTGCGCGAACACTGCGTTGAACGGCAACGAGGCCGCCTCCAATTCGGACTACGGCATTCTCCTTGGAGGGGGATCGATGAACAACGCGGTGTCCGGAAACGTTTCCATGCTGAACGCCACCGTCGGCATCTATCTTGCGGGAAGTTCGAACAACACGATCGTGGATAATGCCATCCGCGCCAACACCACCAACGGCGTCGAGTTCAGCGCGAGTTCCGACAACAACATCCTGATGAACAACGGAATCACAGCCAACGGGATGGACGGCGTCGAAATCGGAAACAGCTCGAACAACATCATGGTTCAAAATCTGATCGCGTCGAACACTCAGTACCAGATATTCTGGTACGGGACATCTTCGGCCAACTTGATTTCGAAGAACAACATCTCCTACGCGCCCGGCAATCCGCCCCTCAGCGCCTATATCGCCCCGACCGCCGCGCCGGCAGTGATCGACCTGACGCGCAACTGGTGGGGCAGTACGGACACGGCGGAGATTCTGGCGATGACGGTGTACCAGGGAACCAACGGAGACACGCTCGTGTTCACCCCGTTTCGCATCGGAGTCGTGGACACGACCGCGGGCGCGGACACGGTCGCGCCCGAATCGCCGGAGACGGTGGCGGCGGACGCGCCGGTGAGCGCGGGATACGTGCGGATCACGTGGAGCGCGGTGACGGCGAACGAGGACGGCGACGCGGGCGCGGCCGATGTGAGTTCCTACCGCATCTACCGGTCGCTCACGGGCGACACGAGCGATTGGGTCGAAGCAATCGGCACGGCCGCCGGGGACAACTTCATCGACACGTCCGTCGCGCTTGGGACGACTTACTATTACCGCGTTACCGCCGTCGACACCGCGACGACGCCGAACGAGTCGTTTTATTCCGATTCCATCGTCAGCGCGACGCCGCCGATGTACGACGGCCCGGCCTGGTTCGTGAATGACACGTCGGCGGCGGGCGACTCGTATACGAGCGCGTCCGGGAGCGACGGAACGGGCGACGGGTCGGCGGGCGCGCCGTTTCGCACCATCGCGAAAGCGCTTGATATGGCCGCATCCGGCGAGACCATCTACATCGACGCCGGTTACTACACGGAGACGGCGGTCATCGACACGGACGATATCACGATATCCGGCGTTGACTCCGGCGCGACCGTCATCAGTGCCGGCTCTACCGGCGATCCCGTCATTCACGCGCAGAATTGCGCGAATGTCAGGATTGAAAAACTCGGCGTTCGGAACGGCTATTCCGGGTTGCGGCTCGACAATGTGAATGGGGCGTATATCGAGGGCGTGGAGGCCAAGGACAATCAGTGGTTCGGCGTCGCCATAAGCGGCGGAACGAACCACACGCTGGTCTACATCTCCGCGACCGGCACGGAAACCGCCGGCGTCTACATCGACAATACGTCGGGCGACTCCATACAGAATTGTTACAGCAGTTCGAACGGCACAAACGGCTTTGAACTTTGGAATTCCGTCGGAAGCATGTGGAGCGGCAACACCGCGTCGAACAACTCGGGCGCGGGATTTCAAGTCCGGTCGTGCGCGAGCAATAGCTTCTCAGGCAACACGGCCGATTCGAATGCGTCGAACGGCATGGAACTGGCATCGAGCACGGCCAATTTGGTGAAAGGCAATCGCATCGCCGGCAATCAGCAGGACGGCGTCTTGTTGGATTCTTCCTCGCTCAACGTATTTTCGCAGAACGATATCTCCTCAAACGCCGGGTATCAGGTGTACGTCACCGACGGCTCGGAATCGAATTGGTTTGCCAGAAACAACATCTTGCCTGGAGGCACATTCCCCGACAGCGCCGTGCTGAACACCAGCGGCAACGCGCAGGATTTTCAACGGAACTGGTGGGGCACGACGGATGAGTTCATCATCGAGTTGAGGCTAATCGACACATCCGGCTCGAATCTCGTCCAATTCTCGCCGTACGGCCTCGGCGTTGTGGATACATCGCTCGCCGGCGACTCGCTCGCGCCCTCGTCGCCGACCGGCGCGTCGGCGAACGGGGGGACGCCCGGACAGGTAACGGTGACGTGGTCGGATCCGGTTGTCGATGAGTACGGCGGCGGTTTGTCGGACTTGGCCGGGATCAAGATATACCGTTTGGTGGATTCGTTCGACACGCCGAACTGGGCGAATTTGCCGGTGAAATATGTCGCGGCGGCGGTTGGTTCGTGGGTCGACACGGACGTGATTGCGGGACACACCTATCGTTACCGTCTCACGGCCTATGACGGCGCGGCGTTCATCAACGAGTCGTTCTTCAGCGACAGCGTGGGCGCGAGCGCGCTGAACCACGCGCCGTACATCGCGCCGGCCATAGCGAACCAGATGGACTCCGAGGACACGTCGCCGTGGAGTATCGCCCTGTCGTCATACGCCGGCGACACGGACGGCGACCCGCTGACGTGGAGCGTGACGGGCGGCGGGACGGTCGTGTCGGCGAGCGTGACCGGCGGGGAAACGCTGGACATCACGCCCACCGCGAACGCGTATGGCGTCGATAACCTGACGGTTTATTTGACGGACGGACAGGACACGGCATCGCAGGTCGTGTCCGTCACTCTGACATCGGTGAACGACGCGCCCGTTGCCGACGCCGGGTCGGACACTGCGATCGCGGCCGGCGCCACCGCCTATCTGACGGGTTCGGGATCGAGCGATGTCGAGGGGGCCGTCACTTATCTCTGGACACAGCTTGCCGGGCCGGCGATGACGCTGTCTCCGGATTCAGTGACGGCCGACGTATCGTTTGTTTCGGACACAGCCTATCTCGGCGATTATATTTTTCAACTGACGGTGGGCGACGGGATCGACACATCGGCCGACACGGTCGTGATCTCGGCCGGAAACGTGGCGCCGGTTGCCGATGCCGGGTCGGAGACGGTGTCTGTGACGCACCCGGACACGGTGAATCTCAACGGCGGCGCCTCGTATGATTCGAACGGCGACACGCTTTACTATCTCTGGACGATCGTCTCGGGTCCGACGTCGCCGGCCATCAGCGGCGCGGATTCGGTGGCCGCAAGTTTTGTCGCCGATTCTGTCGGCGTTTACGTCGTCACGCTGGAGGTATTCGACGGCACGGACACCACGACGGACACGCTGGATGTGACGGCGTTGAACACCGCGCCGACGGCCAACGCCGGACCGGACACGTCGGTTACGGCCGGCGCCACCGCGCAGATTTTTGGGAGCGCGTCGAGCGACCCGAACGGCGACATGATCTCGTATTCATGGACGCAGACCGGCGGGCCGTCGGTGGAGTTGTCGGATTCGTTCGCCGCCAATCCGACATTTGTGCCGGTGATTGCCGCCACATATTATTTTGATCTGGCCGCGAGCGACGGATTTGACAGTGCGACGGATCAGGTGATGGTGACGGTGACTGCGGGCGCGCCGGCGGTGATGGAGAAGTCTGTCGACACGCACATTCTGGCGGACACGTATGAACAGGCTGTGCTGGCCGTCCATGTGCTGGACGCGAACGGCAACTGCGTCCCGAGTGAGGCGGTAACATTTGAAGTCACGTATCCGTCGACCGGCAACGACGCCGGGATTTCCCCTGCAGCGGCCTACACAGACGGCTCCGGCATCGCGCAGACGACGGTGTATTTGTCGTCGGCGACGGCGAGCAGTTTCTACCGCGTCCGGGCGAGCGTGTCGGGATTGACCCAGGACTTCTACGTTTACAACAACAAACTTCATTTCGCGGCCCAAGTCTCGGCCGGCAACAATCGGGGATGGAAGATGTGGTCATACAACGGCGTGCCGGCAGCGACGACGGTGGCAGACGCCATCACGCCTTATCTGTCCGACGCCGACATCTACGAGTGGCAGGCGGGGACGAATGAAAACACGAGCTTGGCCGGCGCGAGCGGCACGCATTATTACGCGCCGTCGGTGATCGAACGCGGGCGTGCGTACTGGATCAAGAGCAACGCGGGCGGGACGCTGCGCATCACGCCGGGGTTGACCAGCCCGTCAGAGACGGTGGCTGTGAGCCTGATCGCAGGCTGGAACCAAGTCGGGACCGGCCAGTTCTTCTTCACCGACTGGGATAAGTCCGTGCGGTTTTTCCGGCCGACCGATTCGGAACACCTTGATACGCTGACGCCCCAGCAGGCGGAAGATTCCGGACTCATCCAGAATGCGGCCTACTGGTGGTCGGAGGACGACAGCACGTACTACTGGGGCCCGGACACGGCGATGTATCCGCAGGTCCAGATGAAGCCGATGGCGGGATTCTGGCTGCTCGTGAATTCCGCCGTCGAGATGCTGATCATGCCCATCCCGGCCGAGCCGCAGGACTCGGTGGAGATATTGAATCAGGCGCCTGCATATCGGGCAGACAAGGGGACGAGCTACGCTCGGAGACAAGGGGACAAGGGGCGAACCCTGTCGGCGTATTACAAACAAAATCACAAAACGGGCGGCGAAAACGACTGGGCGATCCAGCTCATGGCGAGTGGCGGAGGTTCGAGGGACGTCCAGAATTATGTGGGCGTGAAAGCGACCGCGGGGGCAGCCAAGGCGGCGAGCCGTTTCGAGCCGCCGGCGACGGCGGGCGGGTACGTCGCACTAGCAGTCCGACGGTCGGACGAACGGACGAACGGACGAACGGAATGGATGGCGGCGCTGTTCTCGGAACCCGTGACCGCGACCGACGCGCGAGACGCGGGCCGCGCGTGGGACGTGATGGTGGCGTCGGACATCGGCCAGGCCGTCACGCTCGCGTGGGACAACGTCGAGAATCTGCCAAGCGGCTATGAGGCGTATTTGATCGGCGCCCCCAACGGCCCCGTGAATTTACGCACGGTTTCTTCTGTATCGTTCCCCTTGTCTCAACGTCCCCTTGTCTCCTTGTCGCTCGTGTTGGGCGCGCCCGAATTCCTCGCGCCGTACTTGGCGGCGCCGCTCTCGAAGGAGAACACGTTCGTGTACCCGAACCCGGGGCCGGACGGGACAACGGGGAACATGACGTTCGCGTACAACCTGGGCGCGGCGGGCGACGTCAAGATCAAGATATTCGACGCGAGCGGGCGGCTCGTGCGCGAGCTGACCGGCACTGGCGCGGCGGGCGCGAACACCGTCGTGTGGGACACGACCAACCGTCACGGCCAGAAGGTCGGCTCGGGCGTGTACATCTACAAGATCGAAAGCGGCGGCGACAAGCTCGTCGATAAATTGGCAATCGTTCGATGAGAACTTGATGGAGACGGCGCGCAAGATCCGCCTGGGTCACGCCCATGTCTTTGCGCAACCCGCGAAGCCGCCTGCCGAGTTGTTTTCAATTGCCGCGATACAGCCATACCGCCGTTGCCTTTCATGATGCGTTCGACCCTATCTTTTTTCGAACGATTCTGACAGCCAAGGGCCGTATCCGGCGGGAAACATTCAATTCAGATCATCCAGATTCTGCCAGCCCAGGGCATGGCCGTGTTTTCTGGACTCGGTCCGGTTTCCCCCGTGGACGAGGAAATGGGCCGAGGCGGGCGTTTTTGAAATGCGCGCGAAGAAATCCAGTCCTTTGAAGAAATCCCCGGTGACGGTTGAGCCGGATTTGATTTCAACGGCGTGCAAGTCATGCCCGTCTTCCAGAACCATGTCCACTTCATGGCCGGTATTGTCCCGCCAGAAATACGCGTTGGGGAGCCGGCCGGCGTTGAATCGGCGTTTCAGGTATTCCGATATCACAAAAGACTCGAATATGCCTCCGCGCAGATAATGCCCGGCCAACTGGCGGCTGGAACGAATGTCCAGCAGCGCAGAGAGGAGGCCCGTGTCGTAAAAGTAGAGTTTTGGCTGTTTGACGACGCGCTTGTTGAAGTTGCGGTGGTGCGGCTGCAGCAGAAAAACGATGAAACTGGCCTCCAGCACCGACATCCAGGAACGGACGGTCTTGTAATTGACGCCGATATCACTGCCGACGCTCGACAGATTCAAAAGCTGTCCGACGCGGCCGGCGCAACATTTGAGAAACCGCTGAAATGCGCTCTGATCCCCGATATTCTTGATGCTTCTCACATCCCGTTCGACGTACGTCTGAATGTAGGAGGGAAAATAATCCTCCGGCTTGATGTTCCGGCCGTGCAGGGCGGGGTATCCTCCCCTGAACAACGCCTCGTCCAGGGAGTTGGAGTCAAGTTTGGCGCGTTTGAGTTCGGACAGGGTCAACGGAAGGAGATGACAAACGGCCACGCGGCCGGCCAGGGACTGGCTGATTTTCTCAAGGAGCAGAAAGTTCTGGGATCCCGTGAGAACGTATCTTCCCATTTTTCCCGAATCGTCGACTATGCTCTGCAGATAGGAGAAGAGGGCGGGAACTCTCTCTGCCTCGTCGATGATCAGGCCCGTTTGGGAATGGGCATGGAGGAACCTCAGCGGGTCCTCCTCCGCGGCCATCCGTTCGTCCGGCCTTTCCAGGTTGGCGTAGGCATGCCGGGGGAACAGCTTTTTGACGAGCGTCGTCTTCCCCGACTGCCTCGGCCCGGTCAGAGAAACAACCGGAAACTTTTTCGACAGGGCAAGGACGTGAGCCCCCGCCGTCCGTTGGATCATGCCCGACCTCCCTTCGCGCCAATATCGTATCCTTACAAAACAGGAATTTCAATACTAATTTGTAAAATCCAGAACCCCTGAGCTCTGCTACAAACCCGAAGGCAGCGGCAACAAGCTCGTGGATAAACTGGCGGTTGTCAGATAGGGCATGACTCTATGAGCGCCGCACGCGGCCCCGGCGGGCGGGAAAACCGATGTGAATCTGAAAACGATCTCTCAATAAGTTGTAAAATCAGTCCCGGGCGTCAACGGATTCCGACAAAGCCCCCGAATTCGCCTTAAAAGGCGAATTTATCTCTGAAAATACATCTTCTTCTTCGATTGACTTTCTCCGGCCTCAGGCCACAATTGTCCGGTGTGGGGAGAGCGCTCGCGCGGCGCCCATCCCCTGACGGCGGGGTTGGTGGAGGGAATTCAAAGATGTCGATGGTGGTCAAGAGGATCTTGCGATTGGCCGGGGTTGCCGCGTTGTTGCATTACTGCGTTCTCACTTTCCCGGCTCCGGCTTGGGCCGCGGGGGACACGTGGATCACACGGTCGAGTATCCCCAGCGGCGCGTATAACGGCGCAGGTCTTGTGTACCCCGGTTCGGGCGACACCCTATACACGTTCGCCGGTAACAGCACGAATCTATTCTACGGGTATTCCATCACCGGGAATTCGTGGACCGCCATGCCAAACGCTCCGGCCGGCGTCGACGAGGGCGGCGCGATGGTGTATCCCGGATCGGGCGACACGCTCTACGCCATGATCAACAATGCGACGAACCGCATGTTCACGTATTCCATATCAAGTGGAACGTGGGACACGAAGGCGGCCACGCCGTTCGCGGGG
>Ga0156236_125_pt1 | contig 15753 bp, 9 predicted proteins | sample RifCSPlowO2_12_FD_107883 | JGI IMG/M metagenome (GOLD analysis project Ga0156236, IMG submission 107883) | Candidatus Lindowbacteria bacterium RIFCSPLOWO2_12_FULL_62_27
CATCAGCATGACCTCCTGTTTTTTGGTGTTGTCCTTCGTCAGTCAACACCTTAGCGAGGTCATGCATCATTTTTCAACTAATTTTAGGACAAACTCTCCCGAGGCCGTTGTTCGACATGACCCGCATCCGGCCGACGATGTGCAGGCTGTCCGTCGGAGTGGTCGTCCCGATCCCGACGTTGCCGCTCGCGCGGTAAAGCGTGTCCCCCGCGGCGATGGTCCAGTCCGTGTCGGGACTGGCCGGGACGCCCGTCAGCCCCGCGCCGCTGCCCGCAAACGCGGTCGCCGTCACCGTGCCGTTGACCTGCAGAGCCGTCGAGGGACTCGACGTGCCGATGCCGACGAACCCGCTCTGCTTGTTGGCCACCAGAACCGTGTCGGATATGACCACCGAGTCCGTGATCTTCACCGATCCCACCACGTGCAAGCTGTCCGTCGGATTTACCGTGCCGATGCCGACGTTGCCGGTATCTTTGATGATGACAACACGACCCGCGGTTGATGTAAAAAAGTCGATGTCCTTATTGAAGTCACGAATGACTGTTCCGGACGCGTTTCCATATGAACGCAATAAAAGTCCCGCGTCCCCATCCGGACTGACAATTTCCATTCTTTGATTTCCCGGCCCGCCAACAGCCAACAACATCGATGTTGGTTCCATCCCGATGCCGACTTTGCCGTTGTTGTTGACGACAAACGTCCCTGACGCGTTGTTCGCTGTGACGCGCATCGTGCCGAGAACGTGCAGACTATCGGCCGGGCCGGCCGTGCCGATGCCGACCTTGCCGCCCATGCGGTAGATGTCAGTCGCCGTCATCGTCCAGTCCGTGTCAGGACTGCTCGCGATGCCTGTGAGCCCCGCGCCGCTGCCCACAAACGACGTCGCCGTCACCGTGCCGTTGACTTGCAGAGCCGTCGAAGGACTTGCCGTGCCGATGCCGACGTTGCCGCTCTTTAATACAACCAACCGCGTATCTCCCACCGCAAGCGAATCCGAAACCAGGACACTGCCTACAACATCCAGTTTCCCGCCCGGCGCCGTTGTCCCGATGCCGACGTTGCCCGCTCTTGTAACAACCAAACTATCCCCCGCCGGTCCGCCCACCGCGAACGAATCCGACACGTGCGCTCCGCCCGACACATCAAATTTTGCTCCCGGAGTTTCCGTGCCGATGCCGACGTTGCCGGCAAATGAGCTTGTTCCTGTGCCAATAATAATGGCAGATGGACGTTGCGCGGCGTCGCCAATGGCATATGAGTTATCGGCGTTCGGATATAATTTTCCACCGCTATAGCCGAATGTCCAAGTCTGTCCGCCAGAACCGCCAGCAGAGCCACCGCCGCCAATCACAACGTTATTAGCGCCATAAGCTTGAACAGTTAATGTCCCACTTACAGGATTCACAACATTGCCAATGAGCACGCCGCTGGACCGAATATTTCCCACAACATCCAAGGGGACGCTCGGCGTTCCCGTCCCGACCCCGACGTTGCCGCTCTTTGAATTGACCACGAAGACCGTGTCGCCAACCGTGATCGAATCCGAAACGCGCACCGTTCCGGCCACATGCAACGAGTCGCTCGGAGACGATGTGCCGATGCCCACGTTGCCGCTCGCGCGATACACGTCGCTCGCCGTGATCGTCCAGTCCGTGTCCGCGTCCGACCCCGTGGACGTGAGCGACACCCACGCGCCGCCTTTCCGCCCCTCGAAATCCGATCCCGACCACCGAATCGCGCCGTCCGCCGCCGATGCCGCCGCGTTCGTGTCCATCTGAATTCGGCCCGCCACGTGCAGGCTGTCCCCCGGCGTCGTCGTGCCGATGCCGATGTTGCCCGATGTTGAAACAACCAAGCGACTTGTACCGACTGCTAACGTGTCAGATATTAAAACATTGCCCGAAACATCCAACTTACCCTGTGGCGTAGTTGTGCCGATGCCGACGTTGCCGGTTGAATTCATTCTTAAATGCTCTGTCCATGCACCAGTGTTATAGATAGAGCGTGACCCAATCCTATACGTTCCATCAGAATCAAAGATCAGTGCCCCGCCATACATCAGCATGCCGTCTGAACTACTGATATAGGAACCTAGCGCGGCGCCTGAAACTTCAAGGTTGCCGTTGTTTGCTATTCTGACTTGTTCAGTCCAAGCATCTGTTGCCTTATCATATTTCCCTAAACTTATGTGATTCACGCCTGATGCTGCCCCGAATATTCGAAATTCGGAGGATTGTACGCCAAATCCCACAGCTTCTGTTGCGGATTCCCACACAGCAAGTTTCAGATTTGCATCACCAAACCCCAAAGATAACCTCGCCCCCGGTGTCGTTGTGCCGATGCCGACGTTGCCGTTTGTATCGATGACGAACGTACCCGTCACGTTCGACTGCATAACCCGCATCGGCCCGATCACGTGCAGAGAATCCGTGGGACTCGCCGTTCCGATTCCCACATTCCCGATGCTCTTGTAGATGTTCCCGCTCGTTCCGCCGAGCATCGTCCAGTCCGAGTCGCCGGCGCCGCCTGCGATGCCCGTGAGCCCAGCGCCGCTACCCACAAAGGACGTTGCCGTCACTACGCCGTTCACGTCCAGCGCCGTCGAGGGACTTGTCGTCCCGATGCCGACGCGATTATTCGCCGCGTCCACATACAGCGTCGGCGAATCAACGTTCAACGTGCCTTCGATCTGCAAGCTGTCCGACGTCGAAGTTGTGCCGATGGCGACATTCCCGGAGAGTCTGTAGATCGTGCTCGCCGTCGCGATGGTCCAATCCGTATCCGCCGCGCCGGACGCCGTGACACCCGTCAGGAGCGATCCGTTCCCGACGAACTTGTTCGCCGTCACCGTTTCGGCAACCGAGAGCGCGCCGTAGGCGGCCGCGCCGGTGTCGAGGAATTTGGCGATGAATGCGTAGGGGGAGGTCGTCAGGCGAATTTTTGGGGTCATGGCTTCGCCGGCCACGGTTACTTTGAGCCAGTACTGGGTATCAAACGCAATGTTGAGCGGCGAGGTGACGCCCAGCCGCGTGCTGACGATGCCGTTCGACGGCGTCAGCGTCTGGTTTTCCGGACCCCAGACAGACACGCCGGCGTCATTGAAGATCTCGAAGTCCACGCTCTTGGAATGACCTCCTTTTGTTGGTTTCGTTTTCGTAGATGTCGGGAATGCGCAACTTGGGTTTCCAGTAAAACGGGTGCGCGGCGCCTTCGAAAATCTGCTTTTGCTCTGTAATGGCCGCCAGCACAACTTCGAGCGATGAACGAGTTTGATGTCCACTCCATGCCGCCGTTTCTCCCGTCAGGGCATGGAAGCACGGCCGAGCCGGTGCGTCAATGAAGGGCGGCGGATAGGGTCTCCGTCGACATGCCCTGCGGGGCGGGCCCCGGCATCGACCTTGCCGGTGGTTCACGGGACGCCGGTTCTGATAAAGTAAGTTATTGACAAAAGAATCAATTACACATAATATATCGTCATGACGCCTCTGTCGTTCGTCCTTCGGGAGTTTTTCCATCTGCAGTTCTTGAGGCATCTGGGCCTCCGGCTGGCCGGCAGGGATTACGCGCTCAAGGGGGGGATCGCTTTGCGGTTTTTCCACCGGTCGGCCCGGATGTCGGAAGACATCGACCTCGACGTTGCGTCGAGGGTTCGGCGGGCGACGCTTCAACGGGCGGTCGATTCCATTCTCGGCGGCCGGGCGTTTCTGGCGGCCTTCGCGGCCATGGGCGTCAGCCGCATCCAATTCTCCAGGCCCAAGCAGACCGAAACCACCCAGCGGTGGAAGATCGGGCTGGCGATGAGCCGGGATGTGGCATTCAGCACGCGGGTCGAATTCAGCCGCAGGCGCGACCGGATCGAGTGCCTGACCGGCATTCCGGACGCCGGCGTCCTGAACGCGCACAAAGTCCCGCCGTTCGCCGTCCGGTACTACTCGGCGCACGACTTGGCCATCCAGAAAATCCGGGCCCTGGCCGCTCCGGCGCGCCACGCGGTTCGGGATCTCTTCGATCTCGACCATCTCGTGACGATGGCCGGCGTTTCATTAGCCGATGTCCGGCAGGAGGTCAAGGAGGACGCCGAAAGAGCGGCGGAGAAAGCCGGGCGGTTCAACCTCAAGGATTTCAGGGCGCAGGTGCTGCCGTATCTTCCGGAGGACCTCGCTCCGGCCTGCGAAACCGCCGGCGCGTTCGAAGACTTGAAAGGCCGCGTCGAACGGGCGCTGATCGGGATTCTGCCGTGACTTCCTCGGCCGCGCTCGTGCGATTGCTTCAATATCAGCACCTCCGCGTGTTCACGACCTCCGATCTGTCGACCTTGAGCGGCCTTGCCGGACCGGCGGCCGCTCAGGCGCTTCGCCGGCTGGCCCGCGAGGAACTCGTGGTCCGGATCAAACGCGGCCTATGGATGAACCATCTGGCCCCGGATATGAATCCCTGCGAAGCCGTTCCGTATCTGCGCGCTCCCTGGCCCGCCTACGTTTCGCTCCACAGCGCGCTGGCCGACCAGGGCGTGATCGAAGACATACCGCAGGTGGTCTACGGCGTGTCCGCGGCCATTCCGAAGCGATACCAGACGCCCGCCGGCGCATTCCACATTCATCACCTCCCGGAGCGCCTGATGTGGGGGTACGACATGAAGCGGATCGGGCAGGCGTCGTATCCGATGGCGGATCCGGAAAAGGCGTTTCTGGACACCGTCTATCTCTCCCTGATTCCGAGATCGCCGATCGAGATGCCGCGCAAACGGGGAAGGCGTTGGAATCTCGACCGGAGGAAACTGCGCGACTACGCCGGGCGATTTGGATTCGAGCCTCTGTCGGATTACGTGCGGAGAAATGATTTCTAACACGGACCCCGCGCTACCATCCGGGCAGCATCAGGCGACAACTTGACGCGGAACGTCCGCGGGGATATGATGCGCGCATGAAGCGTGGAGCGGCGTTGCTGGTGATCCTGACGGCCGGCTGGTGCGGACCGGCGGCGTTTGCCGGGGAGATGCCGGGGCCGGTCGAGACGCGACTGACGCGGATCGAGGAGGCCATCCTGCGGATTGAGGAGCAGAACCGGCAGACAATGAAATTGATCGATCTGACTCGAGAGGAGATGAACAAGCGGTTCGAGCAGGTCGACAGGCGGTTCGAGCAGGTCGACAGGCGGTTCGAGCAGGTCTATTGGGTGCTTGGAGTGTATTCCACGCTTCAGATTTTCATGCTCGGCTATATCATCCTGCTCGTGAAAGGGCTGACCCGCGTGGAGGAGAAACTGCTGCACAAAGCCGAGGAGGCGGAACTGTCCCGTTTGAAACAAACTGTCGACGCCATTCGCCGGGTACTCGAGGCCGAGGGGAAGAAGATCATCATTCCTTAATCCGCCCCCCGGCAGGAAATTCACCTCCCAGATCGAATAGCCCCACGGCGTCGCCTTTTTGAGGCAGTCGATCCGCAGGAACCGGCATCGCGCCGGCGGAAACGCGATCCGGCGGCGCTCGTTGGACATGCCGTCGCCGACGGACGCGGCGGTCCGCCACGCGCGGCCGTCCTCCGACACCCGCACGTCGTACCGTTCCGCCGCCGCGACCTCCCAGACGATCTCGATGCCGGCCAGGTCGAGCGGTTTTTTGAACTCGATGTCGATCTGCGCCGTCGGCGCCGTCTGTTCGGAGGCCCAGCGCGTGGCCGTTTCGCCGTCAACCGCGAACTTGCCGAGGAACATCCGTTCGACGGACGACACCCGGACATCCCGCACTGGGTCCTTCACCCGGAACATCTGAACATGCTCGGTCAGCGCCTGTTTCAACGCGTCCGGCAGTGCGCCGCCGGAACGCTCGATCTGATACAGGTGTCCCATCGCGGCCTGACGCACATCGTCATTGACCGGCAGGCCGAGCCCCACGATCTCGCCGCAGAGCCGCGTCAGGCCCGCCGTGTCGCCGTCTTTCGCAGACAACTCCATCAAATTGATCGTGGCCCACTTCCACTGGCCCGTGAACCGCCAGTGATCCCAGCCATCGAGGAAATACGCGCGTGCGGCGGCCGTGTCGCCCTGCGCGGCGCTGTTCTCGCCAAGTTTCAGCGCGGCCCACGCGTACGGCGCGCCGGTCTGTTTGAACCGGTCATAAATCGTTTTCAGCCGCCGGTCGCTTTCCGCGGCGTCTTTTTCGACCTGCATATAACTTTCGCCGAGTTTCAAAAGCGCCCATGCCCTCAGCCGGTCAATATTCGCCGTCCGCGCGATTTTCTCGAGGATCGGCCGCGCCGCCGTGTGATCGCCGTTCATCAGGCGAAATTCGGCCATGCGGAAATCCATCATGCCGCGGATGTCCGGCGCGTCTTCGAATGCGTCCGACAGTAGGTCGACGCACCTGCGGCGTATGTCGGAATTGTACATGTTGTTCCAGAGATAATAGAGCGCCATCTCCGCCGCCTGCCGCCTGCAGGATGCGGGAAGGTCCGGCCGGCGGCACAGCGCGATGACCCGCTCCATGTCCTCGATCGGCGGCAGAAACTTCGCGTCGAATTCGATCTTGAGATTCCCTGTGAACGCGCGGCGGTTCATCACCCGCGCCGGCTCGCCGCCGAGAGAGGTCAGATACAGCACCCCGTCGGATACCGGTCCGCCTTGTCCTTCGCGACGCACTTCAGGATGATCAGCTCGATCTCTTTCGGCAGATTCGGATCGAACGAGGAAGGCGGCATGGGCATCTCGTTCAATACCGCCGCCCGCAAGTCCTGTTCCTTCGTGAATCGCCCGAACGGCGTTTTTTCCGTGAAGAGTTCATAGAGCGTCATGCCGAGGCCATAGATGTCCGACCGCTCGTCCACCGCGCCGAACGCGCCCCGCGCCTGCTCCGGGCTTTGGTAGGGTATTGAACTTCGCGAAACGCGCGCGCCTCTATGTTTCCCGGAGTCCTCCGTGGACACCGCCCCGCCGTAATGGATGACGATGGGCTTGCCGTCCGCGCCAAGCATGATGGTCCCGGGGTTCAGTTCCCCGTGGATGACTCCCTTCGAATGCATGTACTGGACGGCGTCGATCACCGTCAGGGAGAGATGAATTTTCTGTTCGAGAGTCAGCCGGCGGCTGCGCAGGTAATCCCGGAGCGGCTCGCCTTCCACGTAATCCATCACGATGAACAGACGGTTCTCGCTTTCTCCGAAATCGTGAACGGCGGCGATGTTCGGGTGATTGAGTTTCGCCACGAGCCGAACTTCCCGGAGAAACTTCCCCTTGAACGCGGCCCGGTCCACCTGCGCTCCGGCATCGATCGTCCGGATGGACACCGTGCGGTTCAGGAGCGGATCGAATGCCTTGTGGACAGCCCCCAACGGTCCCTCCCCCAGCGTCTCGAGGATCTCGTATTTCCCCAGAAACCGCTTCGACGCCTTATCGAGCCGCTCCCGTTCCGAATCGTAGAGGTGAGGGTTGAGATAGGCCAGTTGAACAGAGCCTCGCCCGGATCGGCCACGGAGCAGAGGCGCGAGCCGACGTTCACGTTGTGCCCGATGACCGTGTAGTTGCTCCGGATATCCGATCCCACCTCGCCGACGACGACCTGGCCGGAGCTGATGCCGATGCCGATGTTGAGTTCCGGCTTCGCGGTCTTCCGCCAGCCTTCCATGATGTTCCGGTGCGCGTAGAGCATTTCGAGGGAGGCGAGGACCGCCATGTCGGCGTGATCGGACTGGTAGACGGGCGCGCCGAAGAGGATCATGATGCCGTCCCCGATGAACTTGTCGATCGTGCCCTTGTACCTGAGCGCGATGTTGATGACGCTTTCGGCGTACTCGTTCAGCATCGCGCGGACGCCCTCGGGCGTGATCGACTCGCTGACGGGCGTGAATCCTCTGAGGTCGACGAACATGACGGTGAGCTCGTAGCGTTCCGGCAGGGTGATGTCGCGGTCGTCTTTCTGGATCCGCTCGAGGATTTCGGGCGAGACGTATTTCTCGAAGTAGCTCTGGACTTTTTTCTGGAGCACGATGTTCTCGTTCAGCTTCTCGAAGAGCTTGGAGTTCTCGATGGCAACGGCCGCAAACGACGCGAGGCTGGTGAGGATGTACTCGTCGACGGCGTCGAACGCGCGACCGCCCTTCTTGTTCAGGACCTCGATCACACCGGTCAGGTCGCCCCGGGGGTTGAGCATGGGCGCGCCGAGAATGTTGCGCGTCCGAAATCCCGTGGTCCGGTCCACCGAGTCGTTGAAGAGAGGCTCGCGATAGGCGTCTTCGGTCTTCCAGACCTTCCGGTTGCGCGCGACGAACCCGGCGATGCCCTTGTCGGCCGCAAACCGGATTTGATCGGCCGTTCCCTAGGCGATCTTCGACCAGAGCTCGTCGCGCTGGGGGTCGTAGATGAAGAGGGAGGTGCGATCGACCTCAAGGACGCGGGTCAGGTGGTCGGTGATGAACGCGAGCAGAGTGTCGAGATCGGTTTCCGACGCCATGCGCCGGCCGATGTCGGCGATCATCTCCAGGGTGGAGACGTCGATGCGGCTGTCGGGCGGGTCAGGCATCCGTCGGGTGTGCGACCGGCTCCGCGTTCTTGCTTTTGTCCTGTCGATTCTGCATAATCATTCCATGAAATACAAAGTTGGCTTGAAAAAGACGGAGGAAGGCTATTCGGTCTGGTGTCCGGGACTGCCGGGATGCTGGTCGCAGGGCAAGACGGAGCAGGAAGCGCTGGATAATATTCGCGACGCGATTGAATCCTATCTGGTCACGGCCGCCGAACTGGCCGGAAAGGCCGAAACAAGAACTGTGGAGATTGCACTCTAACCCTTGCCGAAGTTGCCGGGCGTGTCCCACGAGAGAGCCGTCAACGCGCTTCAAAAAGCCGGATTTTGGATCGCGCGCCAGGGCAAACACATCACGATGACGGATGGCCGCCGCATTCTCACGATTCCACGGGGGAATCCGATCGATGCCTTCACAATGGGCGGCATCGTCCGCGATGCCGGCATGACTATCGAGGAATTCAAACAACTGCTCTGAGTCTCCATTTCAACTCCCCAGTCACATGCCCGCACCTCACTTAATGTACAGCTTCACCTTCACAAACCCCGCATCGACATCCGCCGCGGCCGCGTCCACCACGCCGAACGTGTCGCCGTTGTCCGGGCCGCAGCCCGTCGAGAAGGTCCACTCGACGACGCTGGCGGCCGGGTCGTTGACCGCCACGATGTTGCCCGTGTCGTCGCGGATGGTCACGGTGGCCGTCGCGCCCGTGTGCGGCGTCACCAGCGTCGTGTCGGCTTCGGCCAGCGTGCTGTTGGCCGGAATCTTGGCGCTCAAAAACATGTTCTTTGCCGTGTCCGCGCCGTCGTTGTCGTAGCGGATCACCACCATGATCGTCGCGCCGGGGACCGTGTCGCCCGCCGCGCCGTCGTAGGTCGCCGGCGTCAGAATCGAATCGTACGCGATCAAAACGAACGCGCTCGGCTTGCCCTTGATCGTCAGCGCCCCCGCGGAATTGATGTCGGTGTCCGGGACCTGGCCGCCGAGAACATGCGCGACGCCGCCGGCGGCGACCTTGGCGTCGAGCTGTTCACCCGCGGGCGCCGAATCGGCCGCGCGGAAACTCACGAGAAAATCGCGGGTGTCGCCGGGATTGAACGCCTGATACGCGGGCGGAATCGACAGCGTGACGACCCCCGTGCCCGTCGCGCTCGCGCTGTCGAGCAGCGTGTCGATCGCGGGCTCAAAGACGCCCTTGGCGCCGTTGTCCAGCCAGAGCCTGAATCCCGTGCCGGCGAGATGGGTGTCGGCGCCGAGGAGCCGCGTCACCTGAACGGCCGTGGCCGTGTCGGTGGGGCTTGCGTTGTCGTTCGGTTTGCCATTCAGGATCGAGAACGCGAGCACGGCGGCGGTCTCGCCCTGCCGAATCTGCGTGTCTGCGACCTGCCGCGCGATCAGTTCGAGCGCGGCGCCGACCTTGAGCGTGAGCCGCTCCGTGTCCGTCGGATTGGCGGGGTCGGTGTAATCGAACTGCACCGTCTCGCCGGCCTGCGCGGACATCCGGCCGCTGCCGCTTCCGCTGTCGGCGGCGTTGCCGCTGAACCGGAACACAGCCTCGAACACCGCGTCGTCCGTGTCCTTCTCCGCGAGCGTCACCGTCTCCTGTTCGCTCGACGCGAGATTGGTGACGCGCACCGTCAGCGTTTCGGCCAGCGAGGGATTGGCATTCACGCCCGTGTCCGTCACACGCAATGTCACCGAATCGCCCGGCTCCACGTCCAGCGCCGGCGCCGTCTCTCCGAGGATCAGCGCGTCCAGGACGCCGGCCGGCTCCGTCGGCATCGTCCATTTCGTGTCGCTGAAAAAGGACTCGTTGGGAAATACGGCCGAGTCGAGCGACGTGGCGCGGTAGTAATACGTTTTGGCGACGGCGACGTTCGTGTCCGTCCACGTCGTGTCCGACGCGGCCGTCTGTTTGACGAGATTGGCCGGATTTGCCCAGTGGGACGTGTCGGGTGCGTCGACGAGGCGGTAAATGTTGAGGCCGCCAAATCCCACCGCGACGCCGTTGGTCTCCTCGTTCAATGTCGGGACCGCCCATGTGAGCGTGATCTTCAGCAGCACGCCCGTGTCCAGTGACAAACTCACCACTCCCGGCGCCGTCGTATCCGCGCCCGCCGCCGTGTCGACCACGCCGAGGCGATAGGGCCGCCAGAGCACGGAATCGGCGTTGGCCGTCTGAAAGATTCTGTTATTGATCGCCGCCTCGTTTGCCGTGCCCCACCAGTTTCGGGTGAAGGTCTGCAAGCCCGTCGACGGCGCCTGAACGTACGCGCCGCTGTCGGCGCCGCCCGACGGCTGGATATTGTTTTTCTCGACGACGGCGCCGGTCGCCGCCGACGTGAGATAGATCTGATACTGGGTGTTGAGCATCACGTCGTTTTGCGTCACGACGTTGTTGGCGGCCTGGACGTAGATGCCGTTGGTCGTGTTCGAGTTGGCGGCGTTGTGCGCGACGAGATTGCCGGTTGAGTTTAGCCCCAGACTGATGCCGTAGGCGTTTGCGGTCGTCCGGTTGCTGAACACCCGGTTGCCGGTCGATCCCGTGGTCAGAATGATGCCCCGGCTCGAGTTGGAGTTGGCCGAGTTGCCGTTCACCGTGTTGTTCACGGAACCGACCAGATTGACGCCGTTGGTGGCGTTGGAGTTGGCCGTGTTGCCGCTCACGGTGTTGCCCGTGCAGTACGACAGCGTGATCCCGTTGGCCGAATTCAGATTTGCGATGTTGTTCGACACGGTGTTCGAGTCGGAGTCTTCCAGATAAATGCCGTCGCTCAAGCACGCCCCGGCGCTGTCGTTTTCGATCCGGGACGACGTCACCGCCGACCAGTAAATCCCGTAATCCGCCCCCGCCACGCCGAGGTTCTTGACGACCAGCGCCGTTCGCGCCGCGGCATAGACGCCGTATATCCCCGCCGCCAGTCCCGGAGGGTCGATGACCGTGCTCGCCGAGTCCTTGCCGATAAGCGTGATGTTGTCGGTGTTGATGACCACCGTCTCAGTGTAGAGTCCCGCGTCCACCAAGACCGTGTCCCCCGGCGTCGCAAACTGCAAAGCCTTCGTGATCGTTCTGAACGGAAACGCCTGAGAGCCGTTGCCGCCCGTGTCGCTTCCCGTTGTGCCCGCGAACACGTCACCCACAATCGACCCGTCGTTCACGTACCAGTTCACCTGCGACGCCGCCATAGCCGTATCGGACGGCTGGCTGTCGCTGTAGAACGACTCATTTATATATGGAGAGGCGGTATCGTACGCCGTCACGCGGTAGTAGTACACCTGACCCAGCACCACGCTTGTGTCCGTCCACTGCGCCGTCGGCGCCGTCACCTGCGCCACCTGCAGCCACAGCGACGTGTCCTTCACCGCGCTTCGGTAGACTCTGTATCCCCCCAAGTCCCCTTGTCCCGCCGTCCCCTCGTCGCCCAGCGTGACCGCCGCCCACTCGATCTTGATTGTCGTGTCGCTCGGCGCACCGATGATAGCCACCGTATCCGGCGCTTTCGGCGCGCTCGTGTCGGCGCCAGGGGTCGTGTCCACCGCGCCGAGCCGGAACGGCGTGAAGGCGATCGAGTCGGCGCCGATACCTTTGATCATTCCCCTGATGACCGTCGAGTCGGTCGTCCCGACCCCGCCTCGCATCCAGTAGTTGCGGGTGAAGTCGAACCGGCTCCCTGTCGCGTTACGGACGCCCGAGTCGATATAGGCGGCATACGGTGAGGTGATGCCGATGTTCTTGGAGAACGTATCGCCTGTAGAGGTCGGCGTGCCGCCGTCATCGATCAAGAATCCCCAACCGGCATTCGAGTCCGCGGTGTTCTGGCGGAAGACGTTGAAACTGGAACCACTTCCTCCGCCGTCGTCGGTCAGACCGAATCCCGCAGTCCCATTGTTCCGACTGGTGTTCGAGGTGAGATTGTTGTAGCTCGACGCGAGGAGGTAAATCCCCACGCCCGAATTGCCCGATGCGGTGTTCGAGGCGAGCGTGTTACTGACCGACGCATCGATGTGAAACCCGTAACTCAAATTGCCCGAGCTTCTGTTCGAGGTGAGCGTGTTGCTATTCGACGAGTAGAGGTAAATCCCCACGTTCGAATTGCCAGAACTGACGTTCGATGTCAGCGTGTTGTTGCTCGACGACGTGAGGTAAATGCCGTAGGTCGAATTGCCCGAACTGGTGTTCGATATCAGCGTGTTGTTGCTCGACGCGAATAGGGCAACCCCGGAACTCGAATTGCCCGATGTGGTGTTCGATGTGAGTGTGTTGTTGCTCGATGACGTAAGGTAAATACCGTTGCTCGTATTGCCCGAACCGGCGTTCGAGGTGAGCGTGTTGCCGGAACTGCCGTTCTCCAGAAAGATGCCGTATCCCCCGTTTGAACTTGCACTGTCCCCGGTCAACGTCGAACTATCGACGTTGACAAGTTTAATACCGTGATACGCCCCCGTCACGCCGATGTTCTGAATCCGAAGCCCGACTTGCGTGTCCGCATATATTCCGTAGAGGCCGGAGAGCGTCTTGGCCCCCGGCGGGTCGATGATGGTCGATGCCGAGTCCTTACCGACGAGCGTGATGCTGTCCACCGTGATGTTCACACCAGCTGTCTCCGTCGCGCCGATACGCACGAACGAGTCATACAATCCCGCGTCGATGTAGATGGTGTCGCCCGCCGTCGCGAACCGCATTGCCATCGGGATGCTCCGGAACGGGAACGAGATGGTGCCGAGGCCGATTGTGTCGCTGCCAACCGCGCCGGTGTACACGTCGCCTGAAATCGACGTGTCGTTCACGTACCAGTTCACCTGCGATACGGCCTGTGCGCTGTCGAATGGCTGACTGTCGCTGTAGAATGACTCATTAAGATATGGAGAGGCGGTGTCGTATGCCGTCACTCGGTAGAAGTAGTTCACGCCCAGCGTCACGGCCGTGTCCGTCCACTGCGTCGTCACCGATGAGACGTCCGCCACCTTGAGCCATGATGACGTGTCTTTCACAAGGCTACGGTATATGCGGTATCCCGCGAGGCCGACGGCACCGCCGTTTGAATCTTCCTGCGTCGTCGATTCGCCCCACGCGATTGTGATTATCGTGTCGCTTGGCCCCAGCACCGCCACCGTGTCCGGCGCTTTCGGGGCGGTTGTGTCGGCGCCCGCGTCCGTGTCGACTTGCCCCAGCCGGAACGGTTGCCAGATCACGGAATCGCCGTTCGATGCCTGAAATATCATCTGCTTGATCCGCGCCGTATCGGTCGAGTTCCACCAGTTACGGGTGAATGTGAATTTGTTGGTCGCCGAAGTCGAACCGTTATAGACCCCGCTGTCGGGATTCGTCCCGGACGGAACGATGTTGTTCTTCTGGACAGTGTCGGATGAGGACGCCAACGCGATGGAAATTTGGTACTCCGTGTTGTTCCTCACGTCATTTTGAACCACCGTGTTGTTCGAACTCGAAGCCAGACGGATGCCGGCGAGCACATTTGAACTGACCGTGTTGTTGCTCACCGTGTTGTTTGAACTCGAATTCAGAGAGATACCGTAGTTCGTATTTGAACTGGCCGTGTTGTTGCTCACCGTGTTGCCGTTCGAACTCGCAGCCAACTCGATGCCGTACTGCGAATTCAAATTAACCGTGTTGTTGTTTACCGTATTGTTTGAACTCGAATTCAAAGCGATGCCCCACACCGCGTTCGAATCGGTCCTGTTGCCGCTTACCGTATTCGTGTCGGAACCGTTCGAAAGATATATTCCCGCATAGCCGCAAATACCGGCGCTGTCATTCGAAATCGTCGACCGGTCCACGTTGATGAAATAGATGCCGTTGTACGCGTCCTTCACACCGAGGTTCGTGATTCGCAGGCCGACCTGCGTGTCGGCGTAGATGCCGTAGAGGCTGATGAGTGTGTTCGCGCCCGGCGGGTCGATCACCGTCGACGTCGAGTCCTTGCCGATGAGCGTGATGCTGTCCTTGTCGATGTTGACTCCGACCGTCTCCGTGCCGTTCACAGTCACAAACGAGTCATACAGCCCGGCGTCGATGAAGATCGTGTCCCCGGCCGTCGCGAGCTGCATCGCCTTCACCAGACTCCTCCATGGATTCGCCGGACTTCCGTTCCCTGTGACATCCGACCCGACCGCCGTCGTGAAACTGTCGCCTGACGTGGACGTGTCGTTGACATACCAGTTCACCGTCGATTGCATCTGCGCGGAATCGTACGGCTGTGAATCTGAATAGAACGACTCGTTCACGAACGTCGCCGTGTCGAACGCCGTCACGCGGTAGTAGTAGTTCGTCAGGAGCGCAACGCTTGTGTCCTGATACCGGATGGTCGACGACGACACCTGCGCGACCTGCGTCCACGACGACGTGTCTTTGACGGCGCTGCGGTACACGCGATACCCCGCCACACCCGCCGACCCGCCGTTGACCTCCTCGAGCGTGCTCACCGCGCTCCACTCGATGATGATAGAAGTGTCGCTCGGCGCACCGACCACCGCCACCGTATCCGGCGCGGCCGGCGCAGTCGTGTCGGCGCCGGCGCCGGTATCGATCACCGCAAGCCGCCAGGGCGTCCACACGCTCGCCGTGTCGCTCACCTTCACCTTGATCGCCGCTGAATCGGCCGATCCGAACCAGTTGCGGGTAAGAGTCTGGGCGAGGCCGGCGGCGTTGTAGACGTCATTGACGATGTTGCCGGAAAGATAATTTTTGGTGACGACATTTCCGATCGAGGCGCCGGAGAACAAGACACCTGTGTCGTTGCCGGAAATGTCGTTCTGCGTGACCACGTTCGAGTCCGATACCCAGAACCGCAGACCCGTCTGTGTGTTCTGGTGTATCAGATTGTAACGCACGGTATTGGCGTTGGATGTGTCCGCCAACTGGATGCCGATTTCCAGATTGAATTGCAAGACGTTGCTTTCCAACACATTATTTCCGGATGCCGACAACACGATGCCGTTGTATGTGTCTGATTTTGCCTCGTTCGATCTAACAGTGTTGCCGTGGCTCGCCGAGAGCTTGATCCCATCCCCGTTCACGTCGCACGTGTTGCTGTCAATCGTGTTCGTATCCCCGGCGGAAAGATAGATGCCAACCGTGTCGCTCCACTTCACCGTGTTGGCGGTGATGGAGTTCTTCGAGGCCACATCCAGATGGATACCGTACTGGCGGTTCCATCGCGCGGCGTTGCCGGTGACCGTGTCGCCTGTCGCCGAATTCGACAACCGGACTCCGGCCTCCCGG
>Ga0156236_129_pt1 | contig 14293 bp, 3 predicted proteins | sample RifCSPlowO2_12_FD_107883 | JGI IMG/M metagenome (GOLD analysis project Ga0156236, IMG submission 107883) | Candidatus Lindowbacteria bacterium RIFCSPLOWO2_12_FULL_62_27
TTCCGGTGAATTGTGGAACACCGCTCGGAAAAATATGAACGTCTCGACCGCGTTCGGCCAGAACATCACAAAGGCGAGCGACAATTCGGTGAAGAGCGCAATCAACAACCAGAACTACCAGCTCTCGACATCGAGCGGCCGCCACACCTTCTCGACGTTCTACCGCTACCAGATCACGCAGGAAAAGACGGCGGCGACGGGCGACAGGCGAAACGCAAGCAACGGACTCACGTACGGCCTGAAAGAGATTCCGTGGAAAGTGTTCCTGTATCCGCAGAAGCCGTTCTCGACCGACCTCACGCTGAACGCGACGCGCACGCGCGACAAATCCATCGACGCCGCGGGCCGGTCTCATCAGCGGCAGTATGGAGTCGGCGCGCAGACGAAAGTGAACGACGACGAGCGGCTCAATATCGACTACACCCTCGGCCTCACGGACAACGACAACGTCAACAGCGACATCCGGACGATGAACTGGAAGTGCGCGTACGTTGTGCAGAAGTTCATTCAGGAGGACGGCAGTTTTACGGTGTCCTATTCGTCCAACAAGACCGAGGAAGAGGTCACAACCCAGAACTACCGCGAAGCGGTCTGGCGCGCGGACGCGGCGCTGAAATGGGGCGGCCCGGCGCCGGAGGCGGTGGCGGCGAGGGACGCGGCGGAAGGCGCGGTGAAAGATATCCTGGCCGTGTACGCGGAGGAGGACATCCTGAAATTCATGCAGTTGGTCAGCCCGAGCTTCAAAGGCGACCGCATCGCCTTCGAGAACCATGCGCGCACGACGTTCGACCGCGTGGACGCGATCAAGTACGAGGGCGTGTGGGCGTCGAGTTTTGTTCCGGGCGACAACGTGATTGAGATCACCTTCCGATGGCAACGCCGCTGGCGCGTGTACGCGACGGGCGCCGAGGAGACGGCGACGGGCGTCGCGCTGTTCCGGCTTGAGAAGTCGGGCGACAAGTGGCTGATTCAGGAGATACGAGAGACCTCGCCGTTGTTCTAACCGCGTTGAGTCCCGAGAAATGTTCGAATATCGACGGCCCTGACCTGACGGGTCAGGGCGATGGATTCCTCAACAGGCGCAACGATAAAAGCCGGCATGCGTCGTGGCTCCTTCGACAAGGCGATGAACTGTTCCAACGCCGCGGCCATTACCGGGCGGGGGTGTGAAGACAGTTTACATTCGACAGCGGTCAATCTGCCGTCCCGCTCGATCAGAATGTCCACTTCGTGGCCGCCGGAGGAACGCCAGAAATACAGATTCGGCCGGTATCCCTGATGCAGGTGCGTCTTCAGAATTTCCTGCACGACAAAATTCTCGTATGCGGCCCCGGCCATGGGGCCTTGAAGCAGATGTTCGGCCGTCCGGATTCCGGCCAGATGAAGCGCGAGACCCACATCGACAAAATAGAGTTTGGGACTCCGAATGATCCGCTTGCCGAAGTTTCGGTGATACGGCGGCAGCAAAAATACGATGTGGCTTGCCTCCAGAACGGATGTCCACGACCGGATGGTCGGCCCGGAAACTCCAAGTTCCTGCGAGAAATGGCTCATGTTGAATATTTGTCCGATCCGCGCGGCCGCCAGGACCATGAACCGCCGGAAGTCGCGAAGATTTCCGATATTGTGGAGTCCCCGAACGTCCCGTTCAAGATAGGTCGCGATATACCCCTCAAACCAGGCTTCGGCATCCAGACCGCGCATCACAGCCGGTCGAGGGTAGGCGCCCTTCAGACAGCGCGACAAAAAAAATGTCCGGGCCGAAGCTGGGCGTTCTTTGGTCGGCCACTCGGTTGCGTCAAAGGGCATGAGATTCAAAATGGAGACGCGGCCGGCAAGCGTTTCAGCGAGGCCGCGCATCATCTGAAACTGTTGAGAGCCGGACAGCACATATTGGCCGGGCCGTTGCCGGGCCTGGTCCACGCGGTGTTTGATGACAGGCAGAAGCGCCGGCAGATTTTGGATCTCGTCGATCACCGCCGGTGTCCCCAAATTCTCCAAAAATAATTCCGGATCCGCCTCCGCGCGGGAAAGCACGGAGGGCAGTTCCAGCGACACAGTCCGGGCCTTCCTCCCGGGCACCCGCTCAAGCATGGTCGATTTCCCTGACTGCCGGGGTCCCGTGACCGCCACCACCGGAAACTGCGCCATCCGGCGTCTCAACGTCTCCTCCTCCGCCCTGCGCACATACCGGAATTTCGCCATGACCAACCGATACCACATTCCCCGAGATTATGCAAGATTAAATCAACACTTTAAATTTACATATTTGGTATAGGTCAGTCTTCAATCGGAGAGATTCCGGCGTCAAGCGAGAACGTGTGAAAAAATGTCGCCATGTGTCATTTCGAGCGCAGCGAGAAATCTTAACTCGCTGAGATTCAAGAAAGATTTCTCGGCGCTACGCGCCTCGAAATGACAGCCGATGGATTTTTTCACACGTTCCGACCGATTACCCGCGCATCAAATTTGTCCTTGACCCCCCCCCCCCCCAGGATTTAGACTCCCCTGTGATTTTCCGATTTACTGATCCTGACGTATTGCCTCCATGGGATGTGTCGTGGTCAATACTGCTGATTGACGAAAGGGGGGTCTCATGGAAATGGGCGAGGCGACGAACGGCGGCGGTTTATCCTCAGCCTGCGGGTTTCGTATACCCACACATCTCTCGCGCTCCCTCTGTGCGCCCGTCTCCCTGTTTCTGATTTTCACGTTCGCTGTTGCCTGTTGCCTGTTCCCTGTTGCCTCTCCGTCCGCCCACGCCGCCGAAATTCTGAAGGGTACGCTCGCCGATGTTCGGGGCGACGTCAAAATCCGGCGCGTGGGATCGACGCTCGAAAGCCCGGCGGCCTCCGGCGCGCGCGTCGAACCCGGCGACGCCGTCATCACCGGGGCCTCCGGTCGCGCGGCCATCCGGTTTGAGCAGGGCGACATCGAAATCGACAACGCCACGCGCCTTACGATTCTTCGGAGCATGTCGAGCCGAAGCGAGGCATTCAGTGAAATCGCGCTCTCGGACGGGTCTGTCACGGCTGTTGTTAATATGGAGAGGGAGAAAGAGCTTTGGTTTGACATCTTCACGCCCACCCAGCGTTCGCGCGGCCAATCCCACAAAAAAAATGTGACCCGTCTGACGGTCTCGCACCGCGCGGGCGGAACGACCGTCACGGACAGCGAAGTCGGCCGGTGGGAATATCAGCCTCTCATCCTGACGGACCAGCCGGCGGCGGTTCAGGCTGCGCTGACGAACAACGCCCAAGCGTCGGCCCTGCTCAAAGATTATCTCACGACCGCCTTGAGCGACTCATCGATCCGCGCCTACGAAGTCCAGTCGAACGCGGGCGCGCCGGATATCAGCAATGTCGGGGCGCCGAAAAACACTGCGCCGCCCACGATCAGCGGCAAAATCAAAATTGGCCAGACGATTACGTACGACCCGGGCGCGTGGTCGGGCAAACCGTCGCCGACGTTCACGTACCAGTGGCTTATCGACGGAAAAGAAATCACCGGCGCGACAGCGCCTACCTACACCATTTTGGAGTCGGACGGCAATCACAAAATATCGTGCCGCGTCATTGCGACAAATTCGAATGGCTCGACCTCCGCGACGACGGCCGAGGTGGTCGTCGAGGTCGAAAAACCGTCCTCGACCGCCGCGCCGTCGATCAGAGGAAGGGCCAGGATAGGCAAATCGGTCAAATGCGATGCGGGCGCGTGGGCCGGCGATCCGACGATCCTCTACCAGTACCAGTGGGTTCTGGACGGCAAGAACATTTTGGAGGCGACCGATCCGTTTTACATCATCGACGTGGAAGACGGCTTTCATAACCTGTCCTGCCTGGTCACCGCGTCGAACGGCGGCGGCCGGACCGCCGCGTCGTCCAAGGAGGTCCGGGTCGAAATCATCAAGCCATCGAACACCGCCCCGCCGGCCGTTGTCGGCAGTACGAAATTTGGCGGTAAACTTGGCTGTATTCCGGGCAAATGGTTCGGCGATCCGAAATTGGATTGGAAAGTGCGGTGGCTTCGGGACGGCAAGGAAATTGCCGGCGCGTCTGGCATGGCGTACACCGTGGCGGAATCGGACGGCGGCCGCAAACTTACCTGCGAATTAATTTTCTCGAACAAAGCCGGCAGCGCGTCAGCCGCCGCGCCGGAAGTCGAAATCCCCATCGACCCGCCCCTGCCGATCGTCCCGCCGCAGATCGACGGCGCCGGGCGCATCGGCGCGAAACTGACGTGCAAGCCGGGGCAGTGGGACGGTTTTCCGACGATTCAATACGCCTATCAGTGGCTCCGCAACGGCGTCGAAATTCCGGGCGCGACCGGCGAAGTCTACGCCGTCACGGAGGCCGACGGCCTTCACAAGATCTCCTGCCGCGTCACGGCCACGAACAAGGCCGGACCGGTTTCGAGTGCCACAGATGAGATCGATATCGAGGTGATCCCGCCGAAAAACACGAAGCCGCCGGTCATCGCCGGCGTTTCGAAAATCGGCGAGAACCTGACATGCGCGCCGGGCGAATGGACCGGCGATCCGACGATCACTTACGCGTATCAGTGGTTCCGGGGCGAACAGGAAATTATCGGCGCCACAGATGGCGCCGCCCCCGCCGTCAGCGCAACCATGGATGGCGGAGCCGGAAGCGGGGGCGGCGCGACAGGGCCGGCCTACAAGGTCGTTCTTGCGGACGCGCTCCATCCGCTAGTCTGCCGCGTGACGGCCGCGAACAAGGGCGGGCAGGCTTCGATGTCGGCCATGATTCAGAGCGACGTCCACCCGCCTGAAAACAAGCGGCCGCCGGCCGTCACCGGCGCTCCGAAAATCGGCGGGAACCTGACGTGCGCTCCGGGCGAATGGACCGGCGATCCCGTGATCGCATACGCGTATCAGTGGCTCCGTGGCGACCAGGAAATTTCCGGCGCGACGATGCCGGCCTACACGCTCGTCGATGAGGACGCGTTCCAGTCGCTGACCTGCCGCGTGACGGCCCGCAGCCCATTCGGGAAAATGTCGTTGACCGCCGCGCCCGTCCTTGTCGATGTCGCCAAACTTTCGAACGTCCACCGCCCGGCCGTTTCCGGCGACGCGAGCGCCGGCGCGACTCTGACCTGCTCGACCGGCAAATGGTCCGGCGATCCGATCATCAGGTACGCCCACCAGTGGCTGATGGAAGACCAGGAAATCCCGGGCGCGACCGCCGCCTCGCTCTTGCTCGGACCGGAACACTCGATCCGGAAAATCGTCTGTCGCGTCACTGCGTCGAACGCTGCCGGCCCGGTCGCGGCGGTCAGCGATCCAGTCTTGGTGAAACCCCGGTATGAAGTCAGCGGGATCGCGACCTACAAAACCCTGTTCGTCGTCGGCGACGAATCCATAGTCGACGGCGAAATTTCCGTCAACAATCCCGCCAAACTCGCCCTTCCCTTCACCGTCGATTTGACGGTGACGGATCCCGCCGGAAATGAGATCGCGAAGGTTTCGGGCATTCCCGGCGCGGCTTCGAATCGCGCGGCGCTGGTCGTCCCGTACGGATTCAAGCTGCCGGCGGCGTCGAAGGCCGGCCAGTATCGGGCGCGGGCGGTTGTGAAAATCAAATGGGCCGGCAGCGTCGAGGTCATGCCGATTTCCCGCGACTTCAATCTGTTGAACCTCTCTCCCGCCTCGCCGTCGGCGGGCCGGTGGATCATCGCAGATGTCCGATCCGACGACCGCATCGCCTATCCCGGCAGGCCGACGAGCGGCAAAATTCTGGTGGACGCGTATCCCACCCAGCTGGAAAACGCCGTCATCGTCATGACCATCTCCGGCCAGTCCGGCCGGGTGATATTTGCGCTGAACAAATCCGTGACGATCCCCGCGAGCCAATCGCCCACGCCGTTCCAATATCAATTTGACCCGCCGGCGGATGCCGAGATTGGCGTCTACACCGCGACGGCGCTCTTGAAGGACGCGCAGGGCGCGGTGATCTGCCTCTACAACTCCGGCAATCCGGTGGATATTTTCGAAATCAAACAGACAAGCTCGACGGCGGCGAAACCGCAGGTGCAACTCAAGCCCCTCATCAGCGGGACGCCCAAACTCGGCGGGAAATTGACCGCCAGTAAGGGCACGTGGACGGGCGCCGCGCCCATCGAATACAAATACCAGTGGACGAAGAATGGCGTGGACGTAGCCGGCGTGACAGACGCGGACTACGTCGTCGTAGCCGAAGACGCCCTGCAGAAAATCCGATGCCGCGTGACCGCGTCCAACGCCGGCGGGACCGTCCACGCCGTGAGCGACGAGAGGACCGTGACGGTCGAAAAGCCGTCGAACCGGACGCCGCCGGCGGTTTCCGCCGAATCGCCCACCAGCATGAAACTGACGTGCAAGATGGGCGACTGGACCGGCGATCCGACCATCGCGTTCGCGTACCAGTGGACGCGCGACGGCGTGGACATTGCCGGCGCGACTGCCGCGTCCTACGCCGCGCCGGGGTCGATGTCGGCGCACCAGTACGGTTGCCGCGTCACCGCGTCCAACCTCGGCGGCGCCGTCGCGGCCAACAGCAACGCCGTCAATTTCGACGCGGCGAAACTCAAAGTCGCGGCCATCTTTGCCTATCGGAACGTCTTCGTCACCAAATCCACCGATGAGGTCAACGGCGAGATTACCGTCCAAAACCGCGGAACCCGCGACGTCGATTGCGCGGCCGGCCTGACGGTCACGGATCCGAATGGCGCGCAGGTGGCCAAACTGACCGGCCTGACCGGCTCGATCCCCGCCATGGACGCGGCGGGCGTGACATTCAAATTCAACCTCAATGCGCCCATCGTGATCGACGACGGCCGATCCAAGGCCGCCGCCAACGTCTTCGTCGGCCCCGCATCCGCGCCGGAACTCGCCGCAACGTCCGGACAATACATACTGTACCGGATCATCAATCCGCCGCCGCATTTCGCCGCCGGATCGCTCTTGATCGGCGATGTCTCCACGACCCTCAAGGCGATTTATCCGGGGTCGAAAGTCACGGGCAATATTTTCGCCGACGCGTATACACGCAATGAGGTGCCCGTCATTTTTGATGTGTCGGTTTTCAGCCCGTCCGGGAAAACAGTCTACACGGGTCAACTGTCCGGGCGAATTCCGTTTTTCGCCGGCATGACTCCGTTCCCATTCGAGTTTTACTTGAAAGACGACGCTGAAATCGGGCTGTATTCCGTCAAGGCAAGCGTGAAAGTCGACGGGCCCAACAATTACTTCTTGGCCAACAAATCCTTCGCCTACAATTACGCCGACAAAGCCGACCTCTTCACCGCCCTCGAGTTTGACGCGTCCGTCAAGAAACCCGCGAACACCGGCTCTCCCGCCATCACCGGCGCGGCGCGGGTCGGCAAGACCCTGACGTGCGCCGTCGGCCAGTGGTCGGGCGATCAGCCGATGTTGTTCCATTACCAGTGGCTTCGGGACGGCGTCGTCATTCCCAATGCTCGAACCGCCGACTACGCCGTCATCGCCGCCGACGTGAACCACGACCTCTCCTGCCGGGTCTCGGCCTTGAACGCCGGCGGGAAAGCCACGGTGACGAGCGGAACGGTCAAGGTCAACCCGTCGCGGCCCGTGAACGAGGCGATGCCGGAGTTGTCCGGCGCGACAGCGGCCCGGATCGGGTCGACGCTGTCCTGCAGTCAGGGCGACTGGACCGGCGATCCGGCGATCACGGTCGCGTACCAGTGGACGCGCGACGGCAGGGATATTCCTGGCGCGGCCGCGGCGTCGTATATTCCCGGGTGGGACGACGCCGGCAAGTCCCTCACGTGCCGGGTCACCGCGGCCAACAATGTTGGACCGACTTCCGTGTCGCCGCCGGCGATCCCCTTGAAAGTCTATAAGCCCTCGACCGCCGCGCCGCCGCAAATCACCGGCAAGGCGGCGATCAACTCCAAATTGATGTGCTCATCCGGCATGTGGTCCGGCGATCCGGCGATCACGATCACCTATCAGTGGCTGCGCGGCGGCGTGAACATCTCCGGCGCGGCGCAGGCGTCGTACGTCGTCACGGAGGAGGACGGCCTGGAGGCCCTCACGTGCCGGGTCACCGCGACCAACAAGGCCGGCTCGACTTCGGCGACGCCGGCGGCGCTCACCGTGAACGTCGAGAAACCGTCGAACACTTCGCCCCCTCAACTTGCCGGCACGCCGGCGATCGGATCGAAACTGACGTGCAGTCCGAGAACGTGGGCCGGAGATCCGACGATCAAGTTCACCTATCGATGGCTCGTCGACGGCAAGGCCGTATCCGGCGTCGTGTCGCCTGAATTTACTCCGACCGCAACCCATCTCGGCGGCAGTGACAACTCTCTCGTCACATGCGAGGTGACCGCGCAAAACCTCGGCGGCAGCGCGGTGGTGGAGGCGGAGCCGGTCGAAATCCTGTCGGGGTCGGCGTCGGGCGCGGACGCCACGGCCGGCGACCTGAAGGTCTACACGGCCGGCAGTGTCGTTTCCGGAAAATTCAATGTCCTGAACTCCAAGTCCGTCCAGCGCAACTTCACGGCGGCCCTGACCGCCTCCGACCCGTCGGGAAAAATAGTCTTCACCAAAAATGATTTCGCAGGCCCCGCCGCCGCGAACGCCTCCGTCGCCGTCCCCTACACATTCACCCTGCCGAAGACCGCCTCCGGCGGCGTGTACAAATTTAAGGTGTCGGTGACGTGGCAATGACGATCGGCAAAAATATGTTCCGGATCCTTTTGTCATCGGTCATTGTTCATTGTTCATTGGTCATTTCAAGTTCCGCCGCCGATCCGACCATCCGCAATCAGGCGGAATTCTCGGCGTTCAACCTCGTGCCGCCGAAACTCCAGATTCTCTCGGCGATTTCCGACAAGGCCGAATACGATCCCAACAAGAAGGTGACGCTCGAAATCAAAATCAAAAATCCGGAGGCCGCGGACTTTGACATCGCCGTCGATGTTACGGTCACTGATCCGGCGGGGAAAGACGCCTTCAAGAAAACAGGGACGGCCGTGACGATCAAGGCAAACGGCGAGGTAACGGTCACGCAGGACTTCACGCTCTCCAAAACCGCCGCGGCGGGCGGCTACGCGCTTAAGGCGGTCGTCACATTCAACAAAAACGCCGTCGCGACAAAAGATGCCGCCAATGTCTTCAAAGTCAAACAGCCGGCCCCGCTCACCATCTCGCCCACATCCGTGATCGTCGGCCGCGGCAAACAGCAGACGTTCACCGCCGCCGGAGCTCAGGGAAAGGCCGTCTTCTCCATGGAAAAAATCATGCCGCCCAACGTCTATGATTTCACCGAATATGGCAGTTTTACCGGAAAAGTCTTCACCGCCGGCCAGTTCGGCGGCAAGAAGGTGAAGATTATCGTCAAAGACGAACTCGACCGGACGGCCGAGGCGATCGCCGAGGTGAGCAGTGAAGTGGAGATCACGGCGCCGGGCGGAACCGAAGTCGAGCCGGGCGGAAGACTACCGCTGGGATACGCCGGCGGATCGGACGGCGAACAGGTGACGTTCTGGATCAAATCCAATAAATCCGGCGGCAAAATCGATGCCCAGAAGTACTCCTGGTACTTTGTCCCCGGCTCGGTGACCGCCGGCGTCGTCGATCGAGTCTGCGTGAAGGTGAACGGGACCTCCAAAGAGTCCTGTCTCGACGTGAAGGTCACCCCCGCCTCCATCGAGCCCAAACTGCTGAACGTCGGTCCCGGACAGAATTTCTATTTCAAGGTCGTCGGCGGAGTCTCGGGCGTTACGCGGACATTCAAGATGAATAAGGGCGCGGATCAATGCGGAACCATCAACTCGTCCGGCAATTTCACGGCGGGCGCGCTCGAGATTTCCGCGGATCAGGCCAAATCCGGAGTGGTCGAGCTTAATAACAAGTACATCAATGCGGTCGTGGCGCAGAGGGGCAATGTGGACTTCTGGAAACGAATGGCGACAAATTCTATCCTCTACGCCGATGTCGCCATCAAGTCGAATCCGCTCCCGCTGACCATCAGTCCCACGTCGGCGGACGCCACGGAGTTTGAGGAGGTCACGTTCACGTTCTCCGGCGGGAAAGGGACGAAGCGGACATTCTCGGTCGTTGAAGGGCAATCGTATCCGGCGATCAAGGTGTACAAGTTCGGCGGGAAGTATATGGCCGGGCACGTGCTCAGTCCCAAACCCGATCGTGTCCGCGTCGAGGATGATCAGGGCGGCAAGGCCGACGCCGTCATTACCGTGAAGGCGCCGGAGGAGGAGGACGAGGGATTCGATTTTGTAGGCAAGGCATGGGACCTCGGCGGGATTGTAGGCGACATCCTGGGAGTGGGCGAGTTGGTTCAACTCGCCAACTTTGGCTACGACCTCGCCATGGGCATACAGGAGGGCAATGAGCGAGAAAATTATGTCAAACAAAAATACAGCGAATTCGGCGGCTCCATCTCTCAGGGGCCCTACAAAAAGGGCGCCATCGTCACCGCCACCAACTTGAACGACCCTTCCCAGACCGTCACCAGCGAGGTCATCGATGATAACGGGCGGTATTACATCAAATGCCCGTGGGACGGCCCGACGAAGATCGAGGCATCGGGGCCGTTCATGGACGAATTCACGGGCCGCCAAACAAAGATGCAGGGCGAAATGTCCGCCGTCGCCAACGGCGTGGACTCGAAATTGGTCGCCTGCGACGTCAACATCCCCACGACCATCGCCGCCGAGATCGTCGACCGCAAACTGGAAAAAATGAAAGACAGCCGCAAAATGTTCGCCGCCGGCCAGATCGACCTCACCAACGAAAAAGTCGGCCAAACGATCTGCGGCAAACCCGGCGTAGACATCAGCGAGGTTGAATTCGGCAATCCGGCCGACCCGAATTCCTCCAAAGTCACAAAATTCCACGTCGCCGTCGCCGCCCTCGCCGGCCCAAACCAGGTCGTCGACGCCGCGAAACAATTCGCCGGCGAAATCTCAACCAACAATCCCGTCGGTTCATCCGGCGGCGTGGTCAGCGCGGCCGACCTCAAGAAAACGCTGGACAAAATCGAATCGGGCGAGCCCTTCAACGCGAAAACCTCCGCCGGCGTCATCTCTGTCCGGCCGGAAGATGTCTTCCGGCGGCTTGCGCGCGAGACCGCGCCGGCGCCTGCGCCGCCGGAACCCGCCGTCGCCGGAGTCGACGAGGCCAAAAAAATTCTGACGGCTATGGCCGACGCGCTGAATCAAAAAAATGCGCCCGGCCTCCTCGCCCCGGTCGCTCCCGATGCCGTCGTGACGATTCAGGGCAGGCGGTCCGACGCGGCGGGACTGCGGCAACTGCTCGCGGCGGCGCTTCCGCTCCTGGACAATGTCCGGTGGACTCCGGAAATCCAGTCGGCGGCGGTCGACCCGAAGACCGGCAACATCCGCGTGCGCGTGACGTCGTCGTACTCGGCCGATCTCATGGAGCCTGTCGGCGTCACGCGCGCGGCGGTGGCGGCGCCTGCCGAGGTCAAGGCATATCAGATGCGGCTCTTGGAATCGTTGCGGGCCACATCCGACGAAATCTATGAATTCAAATCAACTGCGGGCGGCCTCCAACTGGTCGAGATGGTCTCCGGTCTGCCCTTCAGCGCCGACCTGGCCGGCAAAATCGCCCGCCTCATGGCTGCGTGGCGGGTGAAGGTCGCGGTGTTCGGGCTGTTCGATCATCTGGAACAGAACAATCTCGACAAATTCGCGGACCTCGTCGGCGCCGATTTCGTCAACAACGACGATAACGGATTCAAACACAACCGAACCGATTTTCTGGAGTCGGTGAAGGCCGACCTCGATCACTTGACTTCGATCGATCACACCGTCCGCGTAGATGACATTCAGTTCAACGCAGACCTGACCTCCGCGCGGGTCCCCGTCTCATGGGACCGCCGGGCGCGAATCGCGAACAAGAATACGGAGTGGACGATCAAGGACCAGAAGACGACACTGACGTTGCGCCGCGGCCCGGAATTCGGGCTTGTCCAAGTCGAAGGCAAGCCGCTCTTCGGCAATTCCAGCCGGATTACGCGCAAGACGCTGATCGGCGCGGGCGAACTCGACGGAACGGCGATCACGCTGGCCATCGCGATTAGCGACGCGCGCGAGACGGCCACTGCGACGTCGTCCGACTTTCCGGGAGTTTCCTTGAGCAACATTGTCGGGTCCGCCGTCGGAACGTCACAAACATTTACGTATACCGGCGCCGTGCAGACCTTCACGGCGCCCGCGAACCTTAGTTTCACCATCAAGGCGTGGGGCGCCGGCGGAGGCGGGGGCGGATGGGACGTCGGTACTGGAGGCGATGGCGGCGGTGGCGCCTATGCCACAACAACGCTCGTTTTGGCCAAGGGAAGTGTTATTCAGATATATGTGGGCGGCGGCGGCGACTCGGGAGCCACTTCTGTCGCCAATACGGGCGCCGGCTCGGGCGGATTTGGGTATGGTTCGGGCGGTCGGGGCGGAAAAGCCGGAGGGACGCCCAATTCGGGATCGGGCGGCGGCGGCGGCGGATCGACGGCGGTTACGAATCAGAGTGGAACCACATTCCACCTGGTTGCGGCCGGCGGTGGCGGCGGCGGTGGCGCCGGATTTACCAACCCGAATCGTGATGGTGGAGCGGGCGGCGTAGGCGGGCAGAATGGAACGACGGCCAGCGGCGCCGGGGGAGCAACGGGCGCCTCCGGATCAAAAGATGGAACTGATGGCGGCGACAGGGGAGCAGCCGCTGACGGCGGCGGTGGCGGCGGCGGTGGTGGCGGATATACCGCCGGCGGCACGGGAGGCAATGCAGGCTCCGGTGACAATGGCGGCGGAGGCGGCGCCGGGGGAAACAGCACCGGCACCGTCACGGCCGGCAGCGGCAAGACGCCCGGCAATTCGACAGACGCGGATCTGACCGCCGGCCTCGCGGCAGGCGGCAGCGGTTCCACCGGAAATACAGTCGCAACCAGAGCAACCCCCGGCGGCGCCGGGATGGTGAAAATATCATGGTAGTCACCCACCCCTTCCTGCCTTCCTGCCTTCCTTATAAAAAATATCTCTTTTTCTTTTTACTCTTCTCCATTTCCTGCTCCTTCTCCCCCAACCGGGCCGATGCCCTGTCGATCATGTACCCCGGCGAAGGCCTGAAGACCGTCGTGTCCGCGGCCGGCGAGGAAGTGAAGAAAGTATTGGACGCGGACAACGACGTGTCGCGCGCGGCAAAGGGCGCGCTGAACCTGATCGACCCGAACACATGGGCGACGCATTTCGACCAGTTCGACATGGACCTCACGCTCTCGGCCTATCACAACACCATCGACGGCAACCGCACGCGCTCGTTCCTGAAACCGGGGACGCAGACGCAGGAGCAGGCGAACATCGGCGGCAAAAAACGCTACGCGAATTTCGGCGGCGGGGAGTTCGAGTTCAAATCGTCGCTCCGCTCGACGGACGATCGGCAGGTCGACGCGGTGAAACGAACGCGCCTGCAGGGACTGTACGGCACGTTCTCGCGTCCTGACGACTACTCCCTGCGACTCGGCAACGTGAGCGGATCGTTCACGTCGTATTCGTTGTCATCGAGCGCGAATGTGGGGGCGCACCTGACGAAAGAATTGGGCGGGAAAAATATGTTTCAGGAAATGCAACTCTATTTCGGCCGGCCGACGCGGCACATCGAAGGCAGTTCGTTCACGCGGTACGTCGGAGGGATGCGCCTAGCGGACCTCGAAGTGGAGGGATGGGACAAGCTGGACAAATTCGGGCTGTCCTACGTCAAGACGAAAGACATCGTGGACAGCATCAAGGACACGAGCGCGCGCCCGGCGAACGCGGTGGAGAACCAAGTGGTGTCGGCGGACGCGAGTTTCAAATTCGGCGACGACGCCCAGGTAGCGGCCGAGTGGGCGTATTCAAAAACCGACCCGAACACGCAGTCGAATCCCGCGGACCGCCTCAAGGGGTCGGCCTACAAGGTGAACGGGTCGTATCGGGCCAAGGCGCGTTTGGGATTCGACGCGACGAGCGTGACGTCGTCATTCGAGGAAGTCGACCCGGACTTTCGCTCGACCAGCGGCGGCGGATCGCCGGACGCGCGTCGGGCAACGCTGGGCCTGAACAGCGGGATGAAACTCCACGGCAACCTGCCGGACCTCACGATGTCGTACAGCGGCAATTCGAGCCGGAACAACCTCGAAAACCAGATCGCGCGCCGGACGACCTCGACGGTGCACAATTTCAATTTCAGTTTCAAGCCGTACCAGAAAACGAAGGACGTTTCCGGTGAATTGTGGAACACCGC
>Ga0156236_132_pt1 | contig 13475 bp, 9 predicted proteins | sample RifCSPlowO2_12_FD_107883 | JGI IMG/M metagenome (GOLD analysis project Ga0156236, IMG submission 107883) | Candidatus Lindowbacteria bacterium RIFCSPLOWO2_12_FULL_62_27
CCGTAAGCCCTGCGCTGAATGACGCGGACCTTGTTGTTGAGACCCTCCATGAATCCGAGAGAGACTTTGTTGTCGGGATGGCAGTAACTGGTCCTCGACTCATTGTTCGGAAGTTGGTCGGGTGTTGTGAGCACCCAGTGGCTGCTTTATCAGGGCGGGGCTTATTTGGATGTCCCCAAGCGGCCAACCGCCGCTGTCCGGAAGCAACCCGTCAAGACGACGGATCCCAGCCGTGGGAATAAGGTTGCGAAGTCCCCGTCTTATCCGGGAGTTCCGTCGGGACGCGATGTTTCGGCAGGGTCCCCCACGACGCTGTCTAGGCAGCAAGTGAACAGAGGCAACCAGCTTACAGCGCGGCCCAAGGATTGCTATACGCCTTATGTACAAGCCGCGATGCGCCTTTGGATGAAGGATTATCACAATGTGGCGAGGGATATCCGGGGTCAGATTCTCTCATACGTTGATCGAAAGGAATATGTGATGCGAGTTCGGCACGGTCTTGGCAAACTGGCATATGTGAAAGGCGATCTCAAGATGACTTTTTTGAATGGGAGGATCGAGTTGCCTCTCGATTATGACTGGGATGACACTCGGCCGTCGAAACCGCCGACGGAAAACATGGAACGAATCGAGAGATGGATTCAGAAAACGGCCGCCGGGGAAAAAATGAAAACTGCATTGACCAGCGAGGAGAGGAGTCTTTTTCAGTACCCCCGGGTTCGATTGAACACAGAAATTCAACGTCAGACAAACCTGTCCACGCAGATATATTATTGGCAAAATCTCCTGAAGAATTACGAACGACGTGCTGACAATGAAATTTCTGACACCGTCGCTCGCTTAACCGCCTTGGGCGCCGTATCCCATCTTCATAACAGTCTGACACGGATCGCCCATGACACCGAATTGCTGCCCCAATTGATAATCTTGGAAAAGGCGCTGAATACTCTTACACAATAGTCATAGATTTTGTCTACTTGAGGAACTCAACGAGAGGCGACGGGCTTCACTGCGCTCCCTCGTGCGGCGGCTCCGGCAGTTCCGCAGTGCAGACCAGACCGTAAGTTGTTAAGTTGTTTCCTATCCATCCGGACATCAAAGCAATAAGATCGGATTTCAAGCGGCCTTTATCTGTTTGGGGACCACGGGGGACCACGGTGCCAGGCGTTGAATAGTTGAATAAAAATTGAAAGCGCGATTCCGGTTTCAAGTTGGCCAGGACGATTTCCGGGATTTGTCCCGGCGATTGGCATGGTTCATTCGGAACGTCGGGGGCGGTTGACGGAAGCTACCTTTTGCCGGATAATCGGACGGTATAGTATAAATTTATCGGAGGGGTAGAGGTAATGCCGATCATATCCATGTTTTACGGGATCATCGTGTCGTTGTATTTTGTGGACAACAAGCAGCACAATCGGCCGCATATTCACGTTAGGTTTCAGGAAGACGAGGCGGTGTTGTCGATTCCCGACGGCGAATTGCTGGAAGGGGGATTGCCGCCGGCCAAGATGCGGTTGGCGCTTGCGTGGATCGAAATTCACAAGGACGAATTGATAGCGGATTGGGAGCTGGCTGTCAGCGGACAGCAGCCGTTCAAGATTGAGCCGTTGAGGTGAGCGTATGAATCCCAGAGTGAAGGCCGTGACGGCCGCGAAACCATATCTGTTGGAAATTGAGTTCACCAACGGCGATTCGGGTGTGTACGACTGTACGCCCCTTCTGGATTTCGGCGTTTTCAAAGAACTCCGGGAAATCGCCTACTTCCGGCAGGCCAAAGTCGTGAACGGTACCGTTGCATGGCCTCGTGACCAGGATATCTGCCCCGACACCTTGTACTTGGACTCCAAAAAACATCGCTCGCCCGTCGAGTCGAGACAGTAAGCCTGTTGCCGGACCACGGTGCTAGGCGTTGAATAATTGAATAAAAATTGAAAGCGCGATTCGCAGACCTCGCTACCGCTCAGATGCGTTGCGCGGAATGGGCCCGCCGTTTTTCGGCGGGCCGAAGGTGAGAAAATCCCGGTACAGCGCGGCCATGGCCCGCGCCGGCCGGCGAACCCTCATGGTCGCCGGACGGGATTTCTCCCTGGTTTTTTCAGGCAGCGTTCCGCAGCGCCTGCAAAAAAGATCCGCTTTACGGAGGCCGGCTCCGCAGGGGACGCACTTCATGAGGACAAGCGCGAAACACGCAAGAGGGCCATTTGTCACCGTGGACTTTTTTTATTTCCCTCTCTGTAGTTAAGTCGCCGCATCGTGCAGATGATCCTGCTGACGGAACCGATGACGAAAACCGATCTTTGCGGGCTGGCCCGAAAGCAGTTCGGGAACATGATGAAGGCCGTGGTCGACGTGACGCAGGAGCGCATGGCCGTCGGGGGGGAGCTTCATGCGGACGAGGAGGCGTTGCTCCTGGAGCGGGGTTCCCTGTCCGAGGATCTCTGGGGCATCAACCTCTATCCTGACCGCGGGCGTGCGGATTGGATCGAATTTGATGCCATGATCAACATCCGCCCTTCAAGGGGAAATCGCAGCCGCGGCGTGGAAGACGCGGCGCTGCGAAATAAAATTATGGACATCGTAAACAAATGGATTCCGGACTAACCAGCGGGGTTCGGCATCCCGGCCTGGCCGCCGGCCGTTGGCATACCCTGTCTTTGGCCGAGCAGATGGGGAACATCGGCAGCGAAGTCGGCCGGGCCCGCCGGTGGCGTGACCGGGACCATGGGCAGTTCGAGTCCGCGGCGTTTCGCGCGCTGGAACTATTGGAGTTGACCATCCGTGACCCGCGGTGGCGCCGGCGTTTGAAAGAGCTGACCCGCGTGAAGGAGATTTTCTGCGATGAGGTGTGGGGGTCGCGCGTCTACCAGACCAACCTTGAAGCATTAGAGCGGTATTTTAATGTGTTCGCGCTTTACGCCAGAAGGGACAAATAGGGCAGTACGATATTTCCACGATACATGGTATCGTTCCCTGCGATGGTGAAGCGCACTGCTACGCGGGAGATACGCATCCATGAGATGACGGGCGGCGTCATCCGCCGCCTCGCGACCGCACTCGGCCGGTTGTTGATTCCTGCGAAACAAAATCGGCTTCTCAATGTGCTTCAATACTGCGTGCTCGAACTTTGTTCGAACGCGGTCGAAGCGGCCGGGCGGCGGCCCGTGCGGGTCGGGCTGGGCGTGCGCGGCGGGCGCCTCGAGGTCGAGGTGTGCGGCGATACGCGGGCCCGCCCGGCGGATTGGCGGAACATTCAGAAGCAGCTTGCGGAAGGGGCGCGGCCCGGCGGCATCCGGGCGGCGCTTCTTGGCAGAAAAGGCGGCGGTGTTCGGACCGGCGTCGGCATCGTCAGTGTGATGACCATTCTCCGAAAACTCGGCGGATCTCAGAATTCGCTCACCTATAGAAAAAGCAAAGACGGAATCGTGACAGCGCGGCTTTGTGTCCGGCCGCCGAAGTCCAGAAAGGAAGGAACGTCTCATGGAATACGCGGCGGAAATTGAGAGGGCGAAGGACCGGAAGGACGTGACGGTGGTGAAAGTCCGGGGGTTCCTGGACGAGCGGACTTCCCTCGAACTCGAAAAGCGCATTCGGGAGGAGATCGAGGGCGGCCGCGCGAAGATCGTCTTTGACTGCGGCGATCTCAAGTACATCTCCAGCCGGGGATTCGCCGTCCTCGTGAGCCTGCACGGCCGCGCGCTGTCGAAGGGCGGCGACCTGATCCTTGCGGAACTCAAGGCGTCCATTCACGAAGTGTTCACGGTGCTGAACCTGGCGGATCTGTTTAAAATCAAGGACAGCGTTTCGCAGGCCATCGAAGCGTTTTAGGTTCGCCGCCGCCATGCGCGTGTCCATCCGGGTCAAATTCGTCCTCATCATCCTCGGCCTTCTGCTCGTCACGCTCGGCGTGAACTGGGCCCTGACCCTGCGTCGGCACGAGTCAATGGAGCGGAGAATCACGGCGCGCCAGCAGGAACTCCTTCATCGGGAACTGCAGCGCCGGGCACTCTATATTTTTTCCATGCTGACGGCCAATGCCGAGTCGCTGGCCGTCGACGATTATCTCACCCTCAACACATTCGTCCGCCAGGCGAAGGAGGCCTCGCCGGATGTGCGGTACATCCATCTGGTTCAAAACGGCAAACTCGTGGTGCCCATTCCCGAAGACGGCGTCGCTCCCGACTACGCGCCGGTGGAGGGCCTCGAGGCGCCCGACACGGGCCTCGCGTATCAGGACCATACGGCGGAGGACGGCGAGCCGATGGTGGTGGTGGCCGGCCCGATCGTGGACCGCGCGGCCAATCTTCGGGTCGGATTCGCGTACGTCGGATTTTCGAGCCGGAAAATCGTGGAGGAGCTGGCGCGGACGCAGGTCGATTTTCGTGAAGCGGGCGCGCGCACGCGGTGGGAGATCACGGCGCTGGCCCTCGGAGTCCTCGCGCTTGGATTCGTATCGTCCCTCCTGATCGTTCCGCTGATGATCCGCCCCATCCGCAGGCTGGCGGCGAGCGTCCGGCGGGTCGGCGAGGGCGATCTGGAACACCGCGCGACGAGGCTCTCGAACGACGAGGTCGGGGACCTGGCGGACCATTTCAACGACATGGTGGTGAACCTCAAGAAGGCGCAGGAGGACCGGATCGAGAAGGAGCGGATGAAGCAGGAGATGGAGGTGGCGATGGAGATTCAGCGGTCGCTGTTTCCGCAGTCCGTGCCCAAGACGCCGGGCTTTTCCTGCGGCGCGGTCTACGCGGCCGCGCGCGAAGTCGGTGGCGACTACTACGATTTCATCCATCTCGATTACGACGGGGAGAGCCGGCTCGGAATCGTGGTCGCCGACGTGACGGGCAAGGGCGTGGGCGGGGCGATCATGATGGCCGAGACGCGCAGTGTGATGCGGGCCCAGATTCAGAAGGCCGGCACGCCGGCCGAGGCGCTGAAACTCACGAATTCCGTGCTCCTGCCGGACATGCAGAAAGGCATCATGTTCGTCACCATGTTCTACGGCATGCTCGACTGGCGTTTGGCCCGGATGGAAATCTGCAACGCCGGCCACAATCCCACGATGGTCTACCGCGCGGCGCGGGACGGGTTTGAGAAAATCACTTTGCGAGGCAAACCGCTGGGCGTTCTTCAGAACGACGAGTTCGATAAACACATCGAGTCGGCGGCGGTCGCGCTCGATTGCGGGGACATCCTCGTCCAGTACACGGACGGCGTCGGCGAAGCCGCCAACGCGAAGGAGGAGGCGTTCGGGATGGACCGGTTTCTGTCCGTGATCCGCAAATGCCGACTGTCCGACGCGCAGGTGATCGCCGACCGGGTGTTGGATGAAATCGGCGCCTTCGCCGGCGGCTGGCCGCAGTCGGATGACATCACCGTCGTGATCGTCAAACGGGCGTGACCGCGCCGGTGCGGCCGCCGTCCCCGGAGGATTTTGCGCGCGCGTTTGAGGGGCTGGTCGACGTCGCGGTTGTCGCCGATCCCGACGGGCGGATTCTGGCCGCGAACGAGGCGGCTGCGGCGTTTTGGGGATACCGGCGGGACGAGTTGGGCGGCCGTCGGATGGACGACCTGATCTCGGCCGACGGGGCGGCCCAGCGGGAGTTTCTCTTGGAGAAAGTGCGTTCGGAAGAAGGCGTCAAGGAAGTATGCCTCATCTGCAGGACGAGGGATGACCGCCGGGTCCCGATGTTCTTTTCGGTGTCGGCGCTGAAAGACGGCCGGCGGCTGTCCGCGCTCGTGTACATCGGGCGGGAGATGGCGGAAACGCGGAGTCTCCTGGAGCAGACGGCGGGCGCCGCGGTCAGTTCCAGAAAAAAAGTGGAAGAGCTGCAGCTCGAAAACGTGCGGCTTCGGGCGGGCTGGCGCGTCGGATCGCAGACGCTGGTGTACGTCAGCGCCGCCATGCAGTCGATCATGGACACGGTCACCCAGATCGCGCGGTTCGATGTGCCGGTCCTGATCCACGGCGAGACGGGGACCGGCAAGGAGCTGATCGCGGGCGCGATTCACCAAAGTCCCACCAATCTCAGACGCGACCGGCCTTTTGTCGCCATCAACTGCGCGACCCTCGCAGCGCCGTTGCTTGAAAGCGAACTCTTCGGATACGCGCGCGGCGCGTTTACGGGTGCGGTGGGCGCCAAGCAGGGAATTCTGGAGGCGGCCTCCGGCGGGACGTTGTTTCTCGACGAAGTCGTCGAAGCGCCGCCGTCGATCCAGGCCAAGCTGTTGCGGGTCCTGGACACGGGCGAGTACATGAAACTGGGCGAGACGCGCAGCCGGCGGGCGGACGTTCGATTGATCGCGGCCACCAACAAGAGCGTCCCGGACGAAATCGCCGCCGGGCGGTTTCGGGAGGATTTATACCAGCGGCTGAAGGGCGTCGAAATCCACGTCCAGCCGCTGAGGGATCGTCCGGAGGACATTCCGGTGATCGTGCGGTTTTATCTCGACGAGTTCAACCGGACGATGAACAAGCAGGTGTCGATCAGCGACGAGGCGTTCCGGGTATTGGAGGGGTGCGATTGGATCGGGAATGTCCGGGAACTGCGCAACGCGATCCAGCAACTCGTGGTGATGGCGGCGTCCGTCCGTCCGGTGGTGATCGGGCGGAAGGATCTGCCGGATGCCATCGTGCGTCCCGATCATCGGACGCGGAGTCGCGTGAAGCTGGAGTGGAGCCCCGTTCGATTCACGTCAGACGCGGGTGAGATTCTGTCCATCTTCGATGTGCGTGCGGCGGCGCTCCGGCAGGTGGAAAAGGAGTATCTGATCCATCTGCTCAAGCGGCACAACGGAAAGATCATTGCGGCGGCGCGGGCGGCGGGGGCCAGCCGGCGGTTCATGCATCAGAAGTTGAAGGAACTGAAGATCAGTCCGAGGGCGTTTAAGACAGGGAAGAAGGCGTGAGATAAGGCTCGGTGAACAGAGAAACCATTGGACACGAACGGACACGAACGATCACGAACGGACACGAATGAAACATTCAACCCGTGTGAACGATGTAATTGTCTATAATGCGCACATAATTGCACGTTTATTGTTTGTTACATATCATTTAAATAATCAGAATATTATATAAATTAACAGCGTAATTTGTATACTTTTATTCCCCTTTTTTGGCCAACCCGGAAATGTCCTGCCGAGAGGAGTACATCTAATTATTAAATAATCAGAGTGTTATAATTTTTGTCTGGTTCCTAAACTGGCACGCAAGTTGCAACGATATATATTATAGTGGATATAAATGCCGCAAGAGTAATTAATGAAATCGTGAAATGCATCTGTGAACGGCGGGTAGACCACCCTTTGTCCCCCCATGTATTAGGGGGAAAGAGGGGGGTTGACCCGGTTTTGTTGTCCCCTCAGAAAACGGTATTGTCTGTGATTTTGGCAGCGGGCTTCTTGTGCATGGCCGCGTCATCCGAGGCCAAGATGATGTCGGATACGATAGTGGTTTATCAGGTGCAGATCGGGGGAGATACGGGTGGGGCAACTGGCGAGTTTGTTACGCTATTTAATCCTCGGCCAGAGTCCGTCAGTTTGACGCCTTACAAAATCGTAAAGGCCTCCAGTGCCGGTGGAAGCATAGCAAATTGGACCGCTTCACTTGCGGGAACCATCGGCCCGTTTGGATTCTATAGGATCGTGGCCAAAAACGCCGGCAACGTTTTGTTGTCAACAAAAGACGAGGCGACATCTGTCAACGCCGCCCTCGCCGCCAGTAATCAAATCGCGTTGGTGAACAGCACCCAAACGGACACCCGGGATCGTTTCGGATGGGGCGCCATTACGGTTCCCATGTACACCGACACGCCACCGCACAATACATCCGACCCCGGCGACAACCAGTCCTTTATGCGGCTTGCGGATACTTTGGCCGGCGGCATGATCAAGACGAACAGCAATAGGGCCGATTTTGTGATCAACGCGCCAACAGACACGTTCAACACTGCCACCCGACACCGGCGCGTGGTTTTCGACTGCAAAACGCCCCCGGGCGCCGTCACGGTGGGCACGGCGTTCAATCTTTACTGCACGGCCACGCTGGTGGTCGGCGATACCTACTTTCTTCAGGATTCCAACGTGATTACTGATTATTCCGGAGACTCCGCGTGGGCGGACTTGACCGGTTGGGGAACGGACACCCTTGTGGTGAACAGTTCAAACGATGCGGCCGACACGACCGATGTGTTTTCCGCCGGCCGGCGGACCATGACGCTGCGGTTCACAGCCGGCGTGGACGGATCGGTTCAGCGGCTGGTGATCAGCGATGCGTATTGCACGGGGTTCGTTTCGATCACCCTCAACAGCCCGGCCGACACCATTCAGTTCCGCGTAGCCGCATCGCAGGGGACCCATGAAACGAGCACGGCGAGTTTCACCACTTCGGGCACCGACAGCGGGGCCGCGGCGGACACGGTGGTGGTGGCGTTTCGAAACGGGATCGACACGCAGATCGTGACGCACAGTTCCAGCGGCGTGTGGGCCTGTACCGGCAACTACACGTTTCGCGACATGGACGGCGGCGAGACCGTGTTTGCCTACGTCTACAAAGGCGGGGTGCAGAAGGCCAACGACACGATCACGATTTTATACGACGGCACGTCGCCGAAAATATCGGCCATCGCGAACACCGGTGTGATCAGCGGGTCCAGCTACAACAACACCAGCCAGACCGTCATCTTCTACGTCGTCGACACCGGCGCCGGATTCAGTTCCAGTTCCGGATGCACGCTCCATTACCAGCAGATCGGCGGATCCACCATCAACGACACGGCCCAGGCGACGGAGAACAACGCGGCGGGCACCTGGACTGTCAGCGCGTCCATTCCGTTCAATCTGGTGACCGCCACCGACACCCAGTGGAAGTTCTGGCTGACGTGTTCGGACGACGCCGGAAACAGCTCGCTGTCGAGTTCGCTGTCTCCGCCCTATACCGCGAACAACAACGGCACCGCGACCATCAATGTGATCGGCGCGCGCGATGTCGTCATCAGCGAGGTCATGTGGGACGGCAACGACAGCGAGTATATTGAGCTGTACAACACGACGAATGCGGACGTCGATTTGAGCGGCTGGACCCTGTCCGATTATGTGGGAGGGGGCGCCACGGGATTTACGTACACCTTTGTGGCGGGAGACAGCATCCCGGCCTACGGCCATTTTCTCCTACTTCAGGGCAGCGGCGGGTCGGGCGCGTTGGGCGTCAACGATCTGGTGGGTGCCGGGGGCAAGCGAGAGGCGGGGATCGACACGGCGGAGACCGACGATTTTGACGATGAAGATCTGGATGACCAAGGCGACTCCGTGGGGCTGAGGGACAACAACGGCAATCTGATCGACACGGCCGCCTTCACGTCGGGTTGGCCCAAGGGCTCGGGCGGCACGACCGACGACGTGCGGGTTTCGATGGAGCGCAAGCTGACGGGTGTCAACTTCCAAACGTCGGCGGACGGATCGACCGCCAGTGAGTGGGACTCGCATTTGATGAGGGCCGGTCATCACGGGCGGCGGCACGGAACGCCCGGGCACGCCAACAGCATCAACGTGCCGTACAGCGATGTGTCTCCGAAAAATCCCGTCATGGAAGGCGGGCGCGGCAAGTGGACGTTCACGGTGACGAACGGGCCCACCGCGTTTGCCGGCGGCCGGGTCGTCCTGCAGATGCCGGTCGGGTGGTCCAAGCCCGGAAGCACGGCGACGGACTCGGGATACACGACGGTCAGCATTGCCAACGGATCGATCAGCACGACGACGTTCAGCGGCCAGAGCGTCGTCGTGGACCTCACCTCGTGGACGGCGTCGACCGGTCAATTGACGGTCACGTACGGCGACGCGGCGTCGTCCGGGGACCGGAGTTCCATCGCCAAAGTCCAGTCGTCGTCGAGCGGAACGCCGGCGGCCGTGCAGCTCTTTTATGATTTCGACGGTACCTCGGTCGTGCAGGCGGGCGACAGCGGCATGGGAAACTGGGGGAGCAAGTCCGGCGACACGCTGCCGGTGGTGGACCTCGGGGGCGCGAGTGTCGACACGGTCCCGTCATCGAATCCGCGAAGTTTCATAGGGTCGGAGTACGAGCTGACATCGACGTACAGCGACTCGATCGGCCGGAAAATTTACGGGGCGCACGATTCGGTTTCGATCCGGCCGTTTCTGACAGGGTCAGACGTCGCCGACGATTCGCATATTCACGAGTACGCGAGTTTCACCGGATTCTACGATCCGTCGGCGAACGACTCGACGGAGGTCGGAGGCTGGACCAACAGTTCCGGAGAGTTCGCCGTCACGGTGCATGTCAGCGCCATCGCGGGGAACGACGCGCAGCTCAACCAATTCCGCCTGACGGACGCCGACAAGGGAGCCTTGTTGCGGACGTACAATGATTCGGCCCGCCTGCCGGTGCCGGTCATCAACGAGGTGGGATGGGACGGGATATCGACCGAATTTATTGAAATATATAATCCGACCCATCAAGTCCAGACGCTGTCCGGGTATCGGGTCATCCAGGTGTCGAATATTTCCGACAGCCCGGCAAATAACGCGGCCGACCACATCGGGCCGGCGACGTTTAACTCGGTGTTCAGTATCAATCCCTTTTCGTATGTCATCATCACAGACGCGGCCAATATCGTTCAGGACACAGCCGGCACAGATTCGGATTTTACGGACGCCCAAGACCATACGGACGATCCGGGCGACACACTGGTTTTGCAAAACGCGGGCGGTCAGTTTTCGGATGCAATGGGGATTTTGGGAAACGGCAATTATTACAATGGGAACACCACGGGCGACCCGGTGGCATCGCTGTGGGCGCTGGAGCGGATCTATCCAAACCGGAGCGGTATGGACAGCGCGTCGTGGTCGGCGTCGGATTCGGGTTTGGATTTTGGCGGCACGGCCCAGAGCGGCTCGCCGGGCCGGCCCAATGCCAAGTCTCTGTTCAAGACGGAGGTTGACCGGATGGACACCTTCGTGAAGGCTGGCGACACAGGGCGGGTGCAACTGATTCTGAAAATCGCGTCAGGCGACACCCAGCCCAACCAGCAGATCGGATGTACGGCGACAGTGGATGCATGGGCGGTTCACGGAGATTCTTCGTTCCTCGTCACGTTCGTTTTGACCACCAACGCTTACGGGACAGCACTGATCGAGATTCACCCCAGCGGCGGCAACACATCCGGGACCGTAACGGTGCGGATCAAGCAGCCCTACGGCGTGACCGACAGCGCCTACGTGGTGTTTGACCGGGGCGAGTCGCTCGTATACGTCTTTCAGGCGTCGGAAACAAATGTTTTTGACACTTCCTCCACCAACGCGCTTCTTGTTTACGCTTGGTTTTCCGACACGATTTCCGGGCTCGATTCCACGATCATGCCGCAATTGCGGTGGAAAATCGGATCGGGCGGAACGTATTCGACGCTGGCCAACATGACGCAGTACTCGGGCGACACCTATTTGTACCGGATCGACATTTCGCCGGACTCGTGGTCGAAGATTCCGCACGACACCGTATACTGGCAGGCCGTATGGAGGGACCGGGCGGGGAACTGGGACACGTCGCCCGACAATCATTCCCGGTCGGGCGAGTACGTCGACAACACGCGCGCGTTCGACACGCTGGCGTCGCCGGGCGGGTCGGACACCGTGAACGGGGCCAATGCGCTCATCCGGATTCGAATGGGCGACGCCGCGCGGGACTACTGCACCATCACGCTCAAGTACGACTCGGGCAGTTCAGGCCTGTGGACCAACGTCACGCTGGTGTCGGAGTCGGACACGAAAACGAACATCCGAACGTCTCCGTCGGGCGAGACGCTGGATTTGCGCTGGAACACCAGAGCCGACATCTCCGGCACGACGGTGGCGAGCATGCGGCTGAGGATCGAAGTATTCGACGGATTCGACACCCGAACGGATACGAGCGGGTATTTTGGACTGAACAATTACTTGAAGGTGACTCCATCGAATCCGCCGGACGGACAAGAAACCAATTCCGCGTCGGTGCGGTTTGAGTGGTCCTCGACGGTCGGCGCGGAGACCTACACATGGCAGTTGTCAAAGAGCGCGGCATTCACAACCCTCACGGACAGCGCCGTCGACACGACCGTCACCAGCCTCATCAAGAGCCTGCCCAACGAGGATACTTTCTATTGGCGAGTGATCGGGCAGGACTCGATTTCGAATTTTGACACAACGGCCGCGCGGGGCCTGATCCTGGACACGTCGGTCGCGCAGGTGACACCATCGCAGCCGGCGGACGGGCACGAGACGACAGCGATCGACATCGTGGTGAGCTGGAGCGCGGTATCGGACAGTGTGGGGGTGGATTCCTACGCGGTGGAGGTGTCGAAGAACACGGGGTTCACGAACATCGCGTTTACGGACACGATTGACGGGGGGCTGACGAGCGACACGGTGACGGGGCTGTACAATGACACGTACTTTTGGCGGGTGCGCGGGATCGACGATCTTGCGAACGGGGGGACGTACTCGACGACAAGGGGGTTTGTGACGGACACGCTGATCGGTCAGACAAGTTTGTCGCAGCCTGCGGATGGTCATGAGACGACAGTGATCGACTTTTTGGTGATCTGGGGTGCTCTGTCGGACAGCGTCGGTATCGACAGTTACGCGGTGGAGGTATCGAAGAACACGGCGTTTACGAACGTCGCCTTTACGGACACGGTGGACGGCGCGACCGGCGTCGCGAGCGATACGGTGACCGGGCTGTACAACGACACATACTATTGGCGGGTGCGTGTGATCGACGATCTGGCGAACGGGGGAACGTATTCGAGCACGCAGGGGTTTGTGACGGACACGATCGTGAACACGCCGAGCTTGTCGCAGCCGGCGGACGGGCACGAGACGACGGCGATCGACTTTCAGGTGAGCTGGAGCGCGGTAACGGACAGTGTGGGCGTGGACAGTTACGCGGTGGAGGTATCGAAGAACACGGGGTTCACGAGCATCGCCTTTACGGACACGGTTGACCAGGCGTTCACGGCGGACACGGTGACGGGGTTGTACAACGACACATATTATTGGCGTGTGCGAGGGATCGATGATCTGGCGAACGGGGGGGCGTATTCGACGACGCGAGGGTTTGTGGCGGACACGATCGTGAACGCGCCGAGCCTGTCGCAGCCTGCGGACGGGCACGAGACGACGGCGATCAACCTATTGGTGAGCTGGAGCCTGTCGGACAGCGTTGGGGTGGACAGTTACGCGGTGGAGGTATCGAAGAACACGGGATTCACGAACATCGCGTTTACGGACACGTTGGACGGCGCGTTCACGAGCGACACGGTGACGGGGTTGTATAACGACACGTACTACTGGCGAGTGCGGGCGGTGGACGATCTGGCGAACGGCGGGGGGTTTTCAAGCATGCGAGGGTTTGTGACGGACACGCTGATCGGCCAGGTGAGCCTGTCGCAGCCTGCGGACGGGCATGAAACGAGCGTGATCAACAT
>Ga0156236_139_pt1 | contig 11919 bp, 3 predicted proteins | sample RifCSPlowO2_12_FD_107883 | JGI IMG/M metagenome (GOLD analysis project Ga0156236, IMG submission 107883) | Candidatus Lindowbacteria bacterium RIFCSPLOWO2_12_FULL_62_27
CGAGCCGACGACGACGGAGACGCTGAAGTTCACGGGACTGCGCGAGGACAAGAAGGCCTACATCCCACCGTCCGAGCCGACAACGACGGAGACGCTCAAGTTCACGGGCCTGCGCGAGGAAAAGAAAGCCTACGACCCACCGAGCGGTCCGACGACGACGGAGCCGCTCAAATTCACGGGACTGCGCGAGGATGAAAAACCATATATCCCGCCGGCCGAGCCGGTGACGCCGAAAGTACAACCCCTGTCTCTGACCCTGACTCCGGAAGAGGGCAAGGGCGGCGTCCTGTCCACTTCCGCGACCGTGACTTCCGATGAATAACGCCCGTCCGTTGCCTTTGAAACGATTGACGGTAATCGGTCGGTCAAGGGCAGAACCCATTACCACGAATGGGTTCGAATGTCACAAATATCCACCATACGGTAAAGGTTTTATTCGTTTAATTCGTGTTAATGGTTTTCCGGCGTTTACCGATGGGTTCCGATTGACGCTGTCTGTTGTCTCTTGCCTGTTGCCTCTAATATTTTTTCAAACCCTCTCGGCCCACGCGATGCAGATTTTTGTCAAGACCGCAGCAGGCAAGACGATCACGCTCGACGTCGAGCCGAGCGACGGCATCGAGAACGTCAAGGCGAAAATTCAGGATAAGGAGGGAACACCTCCGACGGAACAGAGCCTGAAATTCGCCGGCAAACAACTCGACGACGGTCGGACGCTCTCCGACTACAACATCCAAAAAGAATCGACGTTGCATCTCGTCGTGAAGAAACAATCGTCCGCGGAGGCCAAAATTTCGTTCTGGGCATACTCGGGCGCCACCGTGCGCGCGACCGTGGCCGGCGGCGTTGCCCCGTACAAGTACTCGATCCAAACCAACAACTCCGGCGCGTCAGTTTCATCGGACGGTCTCTACACCGCCGGTTCGACGGCCGGCGTCACCGACATCATCCGCGTCACTGACGACAACGGAACATATCTCGAAGGCAAGGTCGAGGTGCGCGCCATCCCTAAACCCTACATCCCGCCCAGCGAGCCGACGACGACCGACCCGCTCAAATTCACGGGACTGCGGACGGAAATCGCGAAGCTCTCAATCGAGCCGCCCTACATCACTCCGGATGCGCCGACGGCCGGCGACCTCTTGACGTGCAATCTCAATGGGTTCACGGGCAATCCTGTCGAATTCAAATATGAATGGTTGATCACCGGCCAGGGAATGGTTGACAAACGGCTTTCGGAAATGAAAATGCCCGACAGTCAAAAAAATGTGTTTCAGACGCAAGTGGGCTGGCCGTCGGTAGAATTTAAATGCGAGGTCACCGCGATCGGCAGTGACGATGCGAAAGTCACCGCCGTCTCACCACCCGTCACTCCGAAGGCCTCTACCGAACTCGCGATCAACCCCAAACAGACAAAAGTAAAGACCGGGGGCATGTCCAACTTCAACGCGCTGAACGGCACGGGCAAATTGACGTTTTCAATATCGGAGAATAACTCGGGCGCGTCGTTACAAGAGATGGTGGGGAATGCTTCAGCAACCTCCTACAAAGCCGGCGCCACCGCGAATGTCACCGATCGCGTGCGCGTCACCGACGAGGCCGGCAAATTCGCCGAGGCCACGGTGGATGTCTACATCGGGGTTACCATCTCCCCGGCGGTGGGAGAAGCCAAGCCAGGCGGCGAGTTTCAGTTCACGAGTTCTGGCGGCGTCGGCAAGAAGACGTTTTCCATTTTATCGGATCCGGCCACCGGGCAGTATGGAACAACAAACACCAAGTCCGGCGCGTCGATCGACCCCGTGACCGGTCTCTTCAAATCCGGCGCGAGCGCTTCGTTCGAAAATGTCAAGGTTCAGGACGAGGCATACGATCAGGCGTATGCGAGCGCGCAGGTCAAGGAACCGGCGGTCCCGCCTGCAATGACCGGGAAGCCCGTCATCACGCCGGGTAAACCGTTCGTCGGCGAAAAGCTGACCTGCAGCGATGGAGACTGGACCGGAAATCCTTACTCCTACGCGTATGACTGGAAAAAACCATCAGGCCTGATCCAGCATGGAGGGAATACCTACATAACCGTCGACGTGGACTTCGGGCAGGAGATCACTTGCGAGGTCACGGCAACCAACCAATACGGAAACGTATCGGCGCTTTCCGACCCTGTCGTTCCCGGGGTCAAGGAGGGTCTGCCGGCCCTTGAGGGCGATCCGGTCGTCACGCCGGAGAAGCCGTTCGTGGGGAATACCCTCACCTGCGACCAAGGTAAATGGAAAGGCGACCCTACCGATTACTATTATCAGTGGTTCAAGGATAATTGGAAAGATCCGCAACAGACGAGTCAGACATACACAACGACGTCCGGCGATAAGAATAAAAGTTTCTACTGCGAGGTGGTCGCGGAGAATGGCGTCGGGAAGTCGCTTGCCGCCAAGTCCAACACGGTCAAGGTGACCGCCGGCCCGCCGGCCAACTATAAGTCGCCGACCGTCGACCCGGGACTTCGCAAGGACGACGGGAAGTTCACATGTATGAATGGAAGCTGGACCGAATACCCCACGTCCTACACCTACCGCTGGCTGATCGACGGCGTGGAGGTCGAGGCCGCGACGGAGCAGAACTACGCGCCGACGCCGTCGGACGCGAACAAGCCTATCACCTGCGAGGTAACGGCGGTCAACAACACCGGCACGTCCGAGCCCGCGCTATCGTCCAATCACGGCATCTTCCAGCTCTCTACGCCGAAGGGCCAACCGAAGATCACCCCTGCGAACGGCACATTCGGCGATGTCTTTACCTGCGACAAGTCTTCGTGGACTTTCAAGCCCGACACATTCCTTTACCAGTGGCGCAGGAACGGCGCGGACATTCCCGCCGCCACCTCGACGACCTACCAGGCGGGGGATGAAGACATGAAACAGAGCCTCACCTGCGTGGTCACGGCGTATCGGCCGGGCCTTTCCGAACCGGGAGTGGGAACCTCGGATCCGGTGACTCCGAATTGGTTCCAACCGAACCAACTCGGCGCGCCGACGATCAGCCCGACGTCGTTGATGGTCGGTGAGATGCTCACCTGCGATCCGGGACAATGGAGCGGCAAGCCGGCGATCACGTATCAGTGGTACAGACAAGGATGGGAACAGATCGCGAACGCGACGGAAACGACTTATGTCACGGCAGAGAAGGATGCATGGCAGGAAATCCACTGTCAGGTAGCCGCGACCAATCCCTCAGGTGTCGCAACGGGGACGTCGAATAAGGTCAAACCGAGCGCTCCGGCGCCCATGAATACCGATTCTCCAACACTGACTCCTATCGAGCCGAAAGTCGGCGAGAAGCTCACCTGCGATAAAGGCGCGTGGACCAACGCAGCCTCCTTCACATACAAGTGGTACATCAACAACGTGGAGTCGTCGTGGCGGGCAAAGAACGAGTATCTCCAGACGTCAAGTTCCAGCGGCGACGCGGGCAAGGAGTTTTACTGCGTCGTGACGGGAAAATCGGCCGATCCAAACGGGCCGACGGCTTCCGCCCGTTCGAACACTGTCATTCCGAAAGAGCCTCCGCCGGTCGCGTCGACAAGTCCGTCGATTTATCCGAAGGAACCCTTCATTGGAGATGCTCTGACCTGCAACCCGGGAAGCTGGAGTCCATCTCCGGATAAAGCCGTTTACCAGTGGCGGCGGGACGGCGAGGACATCGAGGGCGCGACGGGCAAAGCCGAACTCGGCATGTACGCGACTCCACCGAAGTATACGACTGTTCTGGCGGACGGCTTGAAAAAGATCACCTGCGTCATCTTCGCGTATAATAAGTCCGGCGATTTCGCGACTGGCGTTTCGAACGAGGTTGTTCCCAAATTCAAGGCGCCGGTGAACACGATTCGCCCCGTGTCTTCTGCCAGTAAGACCACGAACAACGGGATTCCGAAGGGCGCGACCCTGACGTGCGATACCGGCGTGTGGAAGAATTATCCCACGGATTACTCCTACCAGTGGATGAGAGGGAGCACGAAAGACCAGACGAAAGGGACGAAGATTCCGGACGCGACATCCAAGGATTACGCGGTAGCGCCGGCAGACGGCGGCATGTACGTCTGGTGCGTGGTCACGGCCACGAACTCAGCCGGATCGGCCGAGGCCCCTTCTTCGACTGTTTTCCTCATCATTAAGTTCCCCCCGGCCGGCGGCGTACCCACCCTTTCGCCGGGCAAGGCGCTTGTTGGGGAAAAACTCACCTGCGACGCGGGTACATGGACGCCAACGCCCTATTCTTATACACATACATGGTATCGGGACGGCAAGGAATTCTGGGCGCCAAGCGGCAGCGGCGCTCCACTCGACCCCAAGGCGCAGTATCAGACCGTCGCCACGGACGTGGGCAAGATATTCACCTGTGAAGTGACCGCAAAGGAAAAGAACGGCGTCGCCTCGGACCCGGCCACGTCAAACGAGGCCACGGTGATCTGGCCGACGATCGATACATCCGCAATAACCGTGAAAGTCACGCCGGCCGCTCTCGTAGAGGATGCGCATCCGGTCGAACCCCAGCGTCTCGATTGCGCTCCGCAAGACTTTAAGATCGACCTGGATAATTTCACATACAAATATTCCTGGTTCCGGGGTGGAGACAAGGTTTCGGACAAAACCGGTAAAGAATATGTGACAAGCATCGATGACGCGGGCAAGGATATGACCTGCGCCATGTCGGTGTCGAACAAGGGCGACGAGTTATTGGGATCGTTCCCGTCCGTCAATTCCGTGACCGTGACGCTTCGAAAGCCGGTAATCACGTCGCTCGAAATCCCCATTGACAAGGAAAGCATGACCGGCAAGCTGACCTGTTCAGGGAAGTGGAAGGGGCAAGCGGACGAGGTCAAATACTGGTGGGAGGTCGACGGCGTCGCGATTCCGGGCGCGAATTCGAACGTCTACCAGATGGCGGCGGCGGACAACAAGAAAGGACTCACCTGCGCGCTCAAAGTCTCCAACAAGGCCGGCGATGACAGCAAGAAAAGCACGCTCACGATCCCCGAAGTGACGGCAACCCTGCGGCCGACCAGCCCGGCCTTTAAGGGAAAGACGGAGGAACTGGCGAATTACACCTTCCCACCGGGCAGCGTGTTCGACTGCAAAGCCGGCGGTTGGACTGAGGGTACCAAGTACGCATACAAGTGGCTGATAGACGGGGTCGAAATTCCGGGCGCGAAGGACGCCTCATACACGGCGCCCATGGATCCGGCGAGTCAGAAAATCAGCTGCAAAATCACCGGCGACGATTTCTTCGGCGAACGCTCGGCGCTGAGCAATCCTGTGGCCGTCCTGGATACCACGTTCAGACAAACTGAATTTACGCCCGAAAAACCGAAGTATGACGGAACCATTAAGCAAGAAGTATTCGTGGGAGGCCTAGAACATAATGCGGCCACGCAGAATGTGCGGCTCAAGTGCAATCCCTCCAAGGAGTGGGACGCAATCAGCGCCGACAATTGGACGCTTACATGGTATAAGGACAACGCCGTTCATCAGCGTAATACCAAGAAAGGACAAGCGGGAAACGATCCGGCGATCACTTACAATGCTTTGTCGCCGAGTAATGGGTGGTATTTGGGGCTGGCCGAGGCCGACGTTGGCCATACGTTCACATGTGAATTCACCGCCACGGAAGGTGGCACTGCAAAGACCGGCCGCTCCGCGCCATTCATGGCCACGGCGGGGGCGAAAGCTTTTTATATTGACCAGGGAGAACTGTTCGCACCGGAACCGCGGAAAGATCCGAATCTCACGTTCGCTGACCAACAGGTCATGGGGGGCAGGAACGAGGCGACCTGCAACGTCGGCACGGGCTGGAGTCCGCCCGCGCCGTTCTCGTATCGAATCACGTGGTACAGAAACGGCGACCCCATCAAGGAGGAGAATATCGACCTGCCGAAGAACAGTGTGAAGTACACGCCGGAATATTCTTTTCCGGACATGCAGCGTATTTCGTGCGAGGTTGTGGCCGCCCGCTATGCGATGAAGATGAAGGTGTCAGTGACGTCGGGCAGTCTAATCTACGATGTCGGCGAATCCCCAAAAGATCCGACCGTCTGGGTCTTGACCAATCCCAATGGGAATACAGAAACGGTGAAAAAGAGCGACCTGCCGTCCGGCTATGAGTTGTACATCGATTATGACGCATCTGCCCTCGTCGAACGACGCCCCTCGTCGAATCATCTGATCGTGATGTACAATGGCGTGCTCCAACCCGTGGATGCCGCAGATACTTGGGGCGTGGCAACCGGCGCCGCCCCGACGTCCACAGGCGATGTCACGCTTTACACCGCCGGCAAGATATCGGGATCGATGACGTTCACCCGGCGCGTAGACAATGCAAACGTTATCAAAGCCGGCGGATCGGACTTTCCCAATAACACAACAAGCATGACGTCCAGCGCCACGGCTTATGAAATTATATCGACTACCAAAGGCCTTACTCTTCTTCTGACGCCGACGACCACCAAGTCCTCCGTAAAATTTGCCGTACAAGCGACCTATGCCAACGCGTTTGCCATGAAGTCATACACGATTAACATAGAACTTCGCAAAGAGGGATCCTACATTTCGCTGGACAAATTCAAGCTGACCATCGATCCCGGGAAGGGAGGATAATCGTCATGACGGATTTCCCGCGGATTCTGCGCCGGGCGATGTTGCCTCTCCTCTGTCTCTTGCTTTTGAATACCGCCGCGCGGGCCGACGATGTCGTCGAGGTCGCAAAACCGTCGGCCGCCCGGGAGTCCTACGCGCCGGGCGAGGACGTGACGATCCAATCCGAGGTGAAGAACACGAAGGCGTTTCCGATCCTCGTCGTCGCGCGGCTCCGCGTCATCGGGCCGGACGGGACGGAAATCTACAATGAGGAGAAAGACCTGGGCGAAATCGCCGGCAAGGCCGCCGCGATGGCGTCGTTCACCCTCAAGCTCCCCGCGGATGCCGGGGCCGGCGATTATTCCGCGACATTCGAACTGCGAAACCCATATTTCGCCACAGCCTCCTACTTCCAGAACAAGGGCAAACCCTTCGTCGTCTTCGAGGTCAAACTGTCGGAAGGCGCGAGGGCCGATCCCATCAGCGAGGCCAAAAAAATCCTTTCCCGCATGGTCGACGCGATGAACTGGCGCGACATCGACGCCCTCATGGACCCCGTCGCCCGCGGCGCGCGGGTGTCGATGAACGGCAAGGCGTCGGGCGCCGGAGATTTCCGGATGGCGCTGTCGTCTGTCCTCCCGTTTCTGTCCGACCTTGTCTGGGACGCGCAGGTGACGCACGGCACGATCGATCCGAAAACCGGCGCGGTCCGCCTCCGCGTCCGGTCGACCTATTCGGCCAAACTCGCCGAACCCGTCGGCGTCACGTCGGCTTCGCTGGCCAAGCCGAAGGACCTGGAATCCGAGCAGAAACGCATCACGGAGGCGTTCAACACGTCGGCGGAGGAGATATATGAGTTCAACCGCGCCGCGGGCGGCCAGTTGCAGGTCACCGAAATCGTCTCGGCCCTGCCGCTCGACGCCAAACTGCTCGATCGCATCGCCCTCATGGGCGCGGAGTGGGAGGCCAAGGTCGCGGTGTTCGGGCTGTTTTATTACATGGAGCAAAACGATCTCGGCAAATTCAGCGCGATGATCGACGATGGATTCGTCAACAATGACGACAACGGATTCAAACACAACAAGGCCGATTTTATCGAGTCCATCAAAGCCGACCTCGACCATCTCACCGCCATCGACCACAACGTCCGCGTCGAGGACATCCAGTTCAGCGCCGGGCATTCCGCCGCCCGCGTCCCCGTCACATGGGACCGCCGCGCCCGCATCGCCAACACGAGGTCGGAGTGGACCGTCAAGGATCAGAAGACGACCATGACGCTGAAATACGACGCCGGCTTCAAACTCGCGCAGATCGAGGGCAAGCCTTTGTTCGGCAACTCGAGCCGGATGACGAGAAAGACGCTGATCGGCGCGGGCGAACTCGACGGAACGACGATCACGCTGGCGATCGCGATCAGCGACGCGAGAGAGACGGCCGTCGCGTCGTCGTCCGACTTTCCGGGAAGTGAGTTGACCAACGTCTTGGCGCCGTCCTCCGGATCGTCGCAAACATTTACCTATACCGGCGCCGTGCAGACCTTCACAGCGACCGCGAACGCCGTGTTTACCATCAAAGCCTGGGGCGCCGGCGGTGGCGGCGGCGGATGGGACGCCGGCAATGGAGGCGCTGGCGGAGGCGGCGCCTATTCGACGGCAACGGTCACTTTGGCGAAGGGCGATATTATTCAGATCTATGTGGCCCAAGGCGGTGACTCGGGGGCCAGTGAAGTCGGCAACATTGGTCTCGGCCCCGTCCTCGGCAACGGGCCGGGCGGATTTGGATATGGGACGGGCGGCCGGGGCGGAAACGTCGCCAAATTTGCATCCGGCGGCGGAGGAGGCGGTGGTGGATCGTCCGCGGTTACGAATCAAAGCGGAGCGACGATCTATCTGGTTGCGGCCGGCGGCGGCGGCGGCGGTGGCGGGAATTCGGTGGGTGTTTTAAATGGTGGAGCGGGCGGCGCTGGCGGTGTGAGTGGAACGGCATCCGCCGGCGCAGGTGGAGCGACCGGCGGTTCCGGATCAAAAAATGGAACCAACGGTGACGACAAGGGCGTGGGATTAGACGGCGGCGGCGGTGGCGGCGGCGGTGGCGGATATACCGCCGGCGGCACGGGCGGCAGCGTGACTGCGGTCGATGATGACGGCGGCGGGGGCGGTGGGGCCGGAGGAAACAGCACCGGCACAGTCACGACCGGCAACGGCACAGTGCCCGGCAATTCGGCCGACGCGGATTTGACCGCCCTCGCGGCAGGCGGCACCGGTTCTACCGCAAATGTACCCGGCAACGCAACCCGCGGCGGCCACGGCCTGGTCAAAATATCATGGTGAATTTTTAATGGCGGCGGTTATGGATACTTTATGGTTGTCGCCCGTCCACGTTTTGCAATGGGCAGTTCGGCAAGAATCATGGGTACAAGACGCTTCAAGTCGGAAAGTTTATTCGTGGGTGCGGCGAGAATCAGGACAGCGATGTTTAACGCGGCAAGATTCTGCTGATGAGGGAGGTTTTGATCGACCGTGATGAATACGTCGAATTCTTTTTCGCAGAGAGACAACAATCTGCCGTTCCGGACGCCTTTCCATCTCATGTCCTCGACAGTTTTGACGTCATGCCCGGCGATTTCCCCGGCTAACCGGCGGTCAATGCATTCGTCAAGCAGTATCTTCAATTCAGAATGGGCCGGCCAGTACTTTCGACTTGGCTTCCTCGAGGAATGCGATGACCTGATCACGGCTGACCGTCGGGAACCCGTCGAGGAACTCATCGATGGACGATCCATCTTCCAGGTATTCTATCAGAGTCTGGGCGGGCACTCGGGTCCCCGCAAATACGGGTGTCCCACTCATAATTTGCGGGTCAACAATAATCACGCTGTTCATGAGTTTATTATGCGCAATACCGCATCTAATTGCAAGAATCGGAGGGTCAAAATATCATGGTAACCACCTGCTGCAACCTCCGCGTTTCTCTGCGTCAACTCTGCGCCTCCGCGGTGCGGAAGATGGGGAAGATGGTGCCAGCCCTTAAGTTATTCAAGTTATTTGGAAACTTCAATAACTTAGGGGCTGGCGCCGTCACAGGCAGCGCCGTCACAGGCACATCTTGTGGACGGTTTTTCTGCTGTTTTGAGTCAGTGCGTAACTCGTGTAAACAATTTCACACGAATGAACACGAATGTTCGAGCACGAATGAGCACGAATTTTTTTATGGTTTAACCCTCGAAAATCCCTTATTCGTGAGCATTTGTGTTCCATATTCGTGTTCATTCGTGTCAAATGTTTCCACTGTTTACCGACAGATTCCCGAAGGTTCCGCATCATGACACGCCGGGAAAGGGAAAGGGGTCATTCCCAAACATTCACACCACGGGAATCAACGCTTCTGGATGATTCAGCCTGTGCGATGGACGCGGACGGACGCCGGCCGGATCAAAAAAATACGGCCGGAGGTTTCTTTGTTGCCGTATCGATTGAGAAAGGCAGTCAGAATGGGATGAAGGACTTCAATCGTCTGCGGTCTAATGCGGAGGATGACAACACCGGGATGGGACTTCCCGGCGCGAAGAGCGCGCAGTCCGAATCCTCGGTCGAATGTGATCAGCACACGATTGCGGCGGCACGCCACGGCAAAGACCAGATCGTCGTCCGCGCCGGGCTGGATGTCGCGAATCTCCTCGACGTCCGAGCCGAGGGATATCAGGAACGTCCCGGTTTCCGGGGAAAGATTCTGGTCAAGAAGAATGCGCAATCAGGTGAGAGGGACTTCTTCGGTCATTCGAACGGCCGACGCCGCATACCGGATGGCGGCTTTGACGTCGGCCCGCGTCAAATCCGGATAATGCCTGAGAATCCGCGGAATGTCATATCCGCCCTCGATGAGGGACAAAATGTTGGCCACCATGATGCGGGTCCCATGGATGTGCGGCTCTCCGTGACAGATCTTCGGATCACTCTCGATGCGTTTCATGCCCATATCGTATGGCATGCCCGCGGATTAGTCAAGAATCGAATGGTTTCGAATCGGAAACCTTCCATCTCCTCCGTGCTCTCCGTGTTCTCCGTGGTTACGCTTCTGATGTTTCTCCTGCCTCGTACCGCCCTTGCTCTGTCGATTATGTATCCAGGAGAAGGAATCAAGACCGTCGTGTCGAAGACCGGCGAAGAGATCAAGAAAGTCCTCGCCGCCGACAACGACGCGAGCCGCGCGGCGAAGGGCGTGGTGAACACGATCGACCCGAACGCGTGGGCGGCGCATTTCGACCAGTTCGACATGGACCTCACGCTCTCGGCCTATCACAACACCATCGACGGCAACCGGACGCGCTCGTTCCTGAAACCGGGGACGCAGACGCAGGAGCAGGTGAACGTCGGCGGCAAAAAACGCTACGCGAGTTTCGGCGGCGGCGAGTTCGAGTTCAAATCTTCGCTCCGATCGACGGACGACCGGCAGGTCGACGCGGTGAAACGCACACGCCTGCAGGGATTGTATGGCACGTTCTCACGGCCTGACGATTACACGTTGAGGCTCGGCAACGTCAGCGGGAGTTTCACGTCGTACAGCCTGTCGGCGAGCGCGAACGTCGGCGCGCACCTGACGAAAGAGCTTGGCGGCAAAAACATGTTCAAAGAGATGCAATTGTATTTCGGCCGGCCGACGCGGCACATCGAGGGCAGCTCATTCACGCGGTACGTCGGAGGGATGCGCCTGTCGGACCTCGAAGTGGATGGCTGGGACGAGTTGGACAAGTTCGGATTGTCGTACGTGATGACGAAGGACATCGTGGACAGCATCAAGGACACGAGTGCGCGCCCGGCGAACGCGGTGGAGAACCAGGTGGTGTCGACGGACGCGAGTTTCAAATTCGGCGACGACGCCCAGGTAGCGGCCGAGTGGGCGTATTCGAAGACCGACCCGAACACGCAGTCGAATCCCGCGGACCGCCTCAAGGGGTCGGCATACAAGGTGAACGGGTCGTATCGGGCGAAATCGCGCCTGGGATTCGACGCGACGAGCGTGACGTCGTCGTTCGAGGAAGTCGACCCGGACTTCCGGTCGACCAGCGGCGGCGGATCGCCCGACGCGCGTCGGGTGACGCTGGGGCTGAACAGCGGGATGAAACTCCACGGCAACCTGCCGGACCTCACGATGTCGTACAGCGGCAATTCGAGCCGGAACAATCTGGAGAATCAGATCGCGCGGCGGACGACCTCGACGGTGCACAATTTCAATTTCAGTTTCAAGCCGTACCAGAAAACGAAGGACGTTTCCGGTGAATTGTGGAACACCGCTCGGA
>Ga0156236_142_pt1 | contig 11520 bp, 6 predicted proteins | sample RifCSPlowO2_12_FD_107883 | JGI IMG/M metagenome (GOLD analysis project Ga0156236, IMG submission 107883) | Candidatus Lindowbacteria bacterium RIFCSPLOWO2_12_FULL_62_27
GCTGTCCTTGCGGATCAACCCGACGTCGGACTGACCTTCCACGGCGAGGACGTTCTTATTTCCGGCCGCCATTCCGAGGAGGAACAGTGGGTCAAATCAGCCCGCGAAAAAGTCCGCAACGCCATCGAAACCACCGGCACCCCGCCCCTGAGCGAAATGCTGGACCTGGCCCACGGCGAGGGCCTGTGCCACAATGAGACCTCCTTCCGAAAATCCCACGAGATCCTCGATCATGTTATCGAACAGCATCCCAAAAATGCCCGGGCCTGGAATATCCTCGGTCTTGTGCGGTGGAACGAAAGCGACCTCCCCGGCGCCGAACGCGCATTCCGGAAAGCCATGTCCCTCGATCCGGACACCCGCGTCCATCGGGCGAATCTCGGCCATGTCCTTCACGAAATGGGCCGCCCAGAGGATGCCATCCACATCCTTCGCGCCGCCCACACCCGATGGCCCGATTATCCCTGTGCCGCCGAACTCTACGCCCGCTCTCTCGAAGCAGCCGGTCAGTATCAAGAGTCGCACGCCGTCCGGACAAAAACCATTGGCACATTCTGTCCGAACGGCGTCATCCCAGCCGGCATCCACCGATATGATATCGCCTGGTTGCTCCGCCTCTACGAAGGCATCGGCGACTCCGCCAAGGTTGACGAGTTGTACAAACACAAAAACCTCAGCGCCACTCCGCCGACCGACTCCTCCGCCCAGCCGTACCGCGAGGCCTTGCTGGCCGGCCCGGAATCGCCGGCGCGCCGACCGGGCAGGCGGTGCAGGGACGGCTGATGCCATGAAACAGGGGTCGGTCAAATTCCTCCCTTGTCAGCTTCTCTTTTCAAAAGTAGTCTGTGCTTTACTGAGAGGGGATATCGAATAGCGTGGGCTATTCACAGCATGGAGGATTTTATTTGATGGCGACCTCTCAGACGCAACCCATCTCGACGATAGACCTTTCGCCCGCGCAAGAGCAAATCATCTCCCACCGCGGCGCGCCCCTCCAGATCGTCGCGTGCGCGGGGTCGGGCAAGACCGAATCCATCTCGCGGCGGATTGCCTCTCTCATCGTCGAGGGCGCCGATCCCGCGTCCATCATCGCGTTCACATTCACAGAAAAGGCGGCCGCCGAACTCAAACAGCGGGTTGTCAAACGCGTTGAGGAAAAAATGGGCCGCGAGTTTCTCGACCGGCTCGGACCCATGTTCGTCGGAACCATCCACGGCTACTGTTTCCGCCTGCTCCAGCTCAACGTCCCCCAATACGGCAACCACGACGTTCTCGACGAGCACCGGCATGCCGGTCTCCTGAGCCGCGAATACAAACGGCTGGGGCTGTCCAAACTCGGATCCAAACACTGGGAACCGATACGGGATTTTATCCGATCGGTTGACGTCATCAGCAACGAGGTGATTGATCCGGCCGCACTAGACGGGACGCCTCTGGGCGAATGCTACCGCGAGTATCGTGACACGCTCGACCGATACCATTTCCTGAGCTATGGCCTCCTGATCACCTGCGCAATCGAAGCGCTGGAGGATCCGGCCATCTACGAAAAAATCCACGGGCCGCTTCGGCATCTCATCGTCGACGAATACCAGGACATCAACCCCGCGCAGGAACGGCTGATTGAACTTCTGGCCCGCGACCCCGTCCAGATATGCGTTGTCGGCGACGACGACCAGTCCATCTATCAGTGGCGCGGGTCGGACATTTCGAACATCCTGAAATTTCAAACCCGCAGATCGACGACACGGGCGATCGTACTGGCCGACAACCGCCGGTCCCGCCCGCAGATCGTCCGGACCGCCAACGCGTTCGCGTCGAGCATCCCCGGGCGATTGCCCAAACAGATGCAACCGTCCCGGCCCGCCGGCGAGAACGAAATTGTTGCGTGGTCAGCCGATACTGCGGAGGACGAAGCCGACCAAATAGCCGAGACGATTGAGCGTATCCATGCGAAAGGTTACCGCTACCGCGACATCGCCGTGCTCTTTCGTTCCGTCCGCACGTCTGCGCCGCCTCTCATCGACGCGTTTCGGGCCAGAAACATTCCCTTTGCCTGTGGCGGCCGCACGGGACTGTTTTTGCATCCCGAAATTTCGTATTTCGGAGAACTTTTTTCGTGGATCGGCGACGGCGACTGGCGGGACGCGCGGTTCGAACAAAAACGCAAGGCCGATATTGACCGCATTGTTGCCGGTCTCGACGCCTGTTTCGGAAACGGCAAACCCATCCCGGGACTCAAAAAATATATGGAAGACTGGAAGACCTTCGTGCTCCGCACCCGACAGCCGGTCAGTCTCGTCGGGGATTTTTACAAGCTCCTCTATAAACTCGGCGCGGAGTCCATAAACCTCGGGACGCAGGAGGGCGCTGCGCGATTCGGCGCGTTCGCGCGGTTTTCCCAACTCCTCGCCGATTTCGAGCACGTCACCCGCCGCGGCCGGTACGACCAGGAAAACGGCCGGCGCGTATTTCGTCCGGGCCAGGATGGCGGCAAGTTCTATTTCCAGCGGCTTGCCAATTATCTGATCCATTACGCATTCGCCGCCTACGAGGACTACGAGGGCGAACCGGCGTCCGACCTTGATGCCGTCTCCGTCATGACGGTCCATCAGGCCAAAGGTCTTGAATGGCCGGTCGTGCTTATGCCGGCGCTGGTGAAGGGCCGCTTTCCGACGTCTCTATGCGGCCGCCCGCAGGAGTGGCTCCTGCCGCCCGGGATTTTCAGCGAACAAACCCGCAAACGCTACGAAGGAAGCGAGACCGAAGAGCGACGCCTGTTTTACGTCGCCCTCACCCGCGCGCGCGACTGCGTCTATCTGTCATACTTTCAGCGGAAAAAAAATAAATTCAAACCGTCGCCGTTACTGACGGAGGTTGCCGGCACAAACATCCTTGCGTTTGCCGTGCTTCCTCTCCCCGGCACGCCGGAGCCGGCCGGCCAGAAGGAAATCCCGCCGCTTCAAATTTCGTTCTCGCACCTGGCCGCATTCGAGGATTGCGGGCTTCGCTATCAGTTCGGGACCGTTTTCGGATTTCAGCAGGAATTGGCAGTCGAACTCGGCTACGGCCGCGCAATCCATCATGTCCTTCGCCGGGTGGCGGAGGAGGCGCAAAGCAAGGGCAGTATCCCAACCGCTCCGGAATTGAAGTCTCTGGTTGATGCTGAATTTTATCTGCCGTTTGCAAACACCCCGGCCTTCGAACAGATGTATCGCTCGGCCACGCGGATGACCCGGCTGTACGTCAACGATTATTCCGGCGATCTCATGCGGGTCTGGGCGGTCGAGCGCCCGTTCGAACTGCACTTTGAGGACGGCATCGTGGCCGGCCGCGCCGACGTCATTCTGGATCGCGAAAACGACACGCCGGGCGCGCTGGCCATCGTCGACTACAAGGTCACGCACGATCCCGAACGCGAGGAACGCTACCGCCGGCAACTGTCCATCTATACGGCCGCCGGCCGCGGCGAAGGCCTGCGGGTCGACGCCGCCTATCTGCACGACTTGAGCGACAGCGCGCGCCGGCCGGTGGAGATCGGGCCGGAAGTCTTGAAAAAGACCGTGCAGGAGGTTTCCATCTCTGTGAAAGCCATTCGGCGGGGGAAATACGAGGCGAATCCAGAAGAGCAAAAATGCCGGGCGTGCGAATTTCTGACGATCTGCGCCAAACGCGCCTGCCGGGTGGGAGATTGATCATGCTGAAACGAAAAACAAAGGCCTCATCCAAAGTGGTGCGCGGCCGGTCGGTTCCCCATACGCCGGTAGAAGCGTCGTTTGCCGAAGTGATCAGCCTTATCGAATCCGCGCGCCGGCGGGCATATCAAGCCGTGAACACCGAACTCGTCGGCCTCTATTGGCAGGTCGGTGAATACATCAGCCGCAAGTTGGAATCTGCCACATGGGGTGAAGGGGTGGTCGAACAATTGGCCGATTACATCGCGCGCAACCGTCCAGACATGAGGGGATTCACCCGCGCCAGCCTCTTTAGAATGCGGCAGTTCTATGACACCTATTGCCGGAACAAAAAAGTCGCACCACTGGTGCGACAATTGCCATGGACCCACCATCTGATGATTCTCGGACGATGCAAGCGTGATGAAGAGCGCGAGTTCTACCTTCGTCTCGCACTACAGGAACGCTGGGGGAAAAGGGAACTCGAACGCCAGCTCAAAGGCGCCCTATTCGAACGCGCAATCTTGTCACCACCAAAAGTCTCGCCGGTGGTGCGACAATTGCATCCCGCCGCTTTGACGGTCTTCAAAGACGCCTACCTGCTGGATTTTCTCGACCTGCCCTCCGGACATTCCGAGGGCGATCTGCAACGCGGATTGGTGAGCGATCTGCGCCGGTTCCTCATCGAACTGGGCCGCGATTTCTGTTTTGTGGGCGAGGAATATCTCGTCCAGGTCGGCGGCCGGGATTTTCGGCTGGACCTGCTCTTCTATCATCGTGAACTGCAATGTCTCGTCGCGTTCGAACTCAAGATCGACGAGTTTCAGCCGGAGTATCTTGGGAAACTGGAATTTTACCTTGAGGCGCTCGACCGGGACGTGCGCAAACCGCATGAGCGTCCTTCCATCGGTGTGCTCCTCTGCGCAACCAAAGACGGCGAGGTCGTCGAGTATGCATTGAGCCGGTCACTCTCCCCCGCGCTCATCGCCGAGTACAAGACCCGGCTCCCGGACAAGAAACTGCTTCAGTCCAAACTCCACGAGTTCTACGCGCTGGCTGAATCTAATGTCTCGCGCGATGACACGCCTCCAAGGCCGAAGCGGCGACGTAAATGACAACATACAACCGGAGAATGATAGACTGACCCCATGCCCAGACCTCGAAAATCTTCCGGTACCGGAGGCGTTAAAACCGCGGACTACCGACACACCGGGAAAAAGCGGACGAATATCCCGACGGCGAAAATGGCGGCCGAGGGGAAAATTCCGGCGGCGCCGAAGGCGCAATACCACTATAACCCGCACCTGCCGCCGGTTCTGCGGTTTGATCCGGCGGGCAAGGCCGACAAACTGCCCGACCTCATCGCCGCCGCCGGCCGGCGCGCGCTGACGGCGGACGAACAGAAACTTCTGGCCGAGGCGCTCCGCAACCACCAGCCGTGGCTGGAGTGGGCGACGAAACGGGAACAGCACGACAAGGGATTTTTCGAAGTCGATCCGGTGGCGTTGCACATCCACGAACGCGTGAGCGCCCAGGCCATCGTCCGCGCGGCGACGCGCGAGGACGTCCAGCGCAATCTCTTCGCCGACCCCGAACAGCCGTATCAGGAAGCCGTGCAATTCTACAAACACGACGTCGACTGGGCCAACCGCCTCATCCTCGGCGATTCCCTGCAGGTCATGTCATCCCTCGCGCGCCGTGAAAATCTCGCGGGGAAGGTGCAGATGATTTATATGGATCCGCCGTATGGGATTAAGTTTGGGAGCAATTTTCAAGCTGAAATAAACAGGCAAGAAATGAAAGAGAAAGACTCTGATCTAACTCGACAACCAGAAATGGTCAAAGCATATCGCGATACATGGGTGTTCGGTATTCACTCATATTTGTCATATTTACGATCCAGACTGTTCTTATGTAAAGAACTGCTTTCAACGTCGGGCAGCATTTTTGTGCAAATTAGCGATGTTAATGTTCACGTTCTTCGAAGTATGTTGGACGAAGTCTTCGGATTTTCCAATTTTATTTCACAAATCTCTTTTGCCAAAACTAGTGGTTCTGCTGATAAATATCTTGCTACTATCGGAGATTTTCTACTCTGGTATGCAAAAGATAAAGAACAACTTAAATATCGGCAATTACATTTCATCAAGACTGACAAAACATTGGCGCAACAATATCGATTCAGAATGCATTCGAATGGCTCGGTTGGTAGAGCCGGAGATCCAAAAACCGAGACCGACGAGCAGTTATTATCCCGATTTATGCCAGACAATCTTACTGGTCAGGGTGAAAACGGAAATCTTGATGATCAAGAAGTTTGGGGAAAACGATTTCGACCGACGACTGGTAGACACTGGTCGACCACTAATGAGGGAATACGCCGGCTGTTTCACTGCGAACGACTTTTTCTTAGTGAAGAACGTTTGGCATGGCGTAAGTACGTTTCAGATTATCCAGTGTCTGCGTACGGTAATTTTTGGACTGATACGGCTCAAGGTGGCCGCGCGTTTGACAGAGTGTATGTTGTCCAAACAGCCGATAAAATCATCGAACGTTGTGTTCTCATGACCACCGATCCTGGTGACATCATCCTCGATCCCACCTGCGGTAGCGGGGCCACCGCATACGTTGCAGAGCAATGGGGCCGGCGCTGGATCACGATTGACACGAGCCGGGTCGCACTTTCAATAGCGCGCCAGAGACTTCTCACCGCGAAGTATGAGCATTATAAAACTAAGGACGGGTCCGGTAATCCGGCCACTGGATTCAATTACAAGACCGTGCCGCACATCACGCTCAAAAGCATCGCCCAGAACACCAACCTCGATCCGGTCTTCGCCAAGCACGAGCCGGTTCTCAACGCGACGCTGGCGGCGTGCAACAAGGCGCTCGCTTCGGTTTCGGCCGACGCGCGGCGGAAACACTCAAGGCGAAATTGCAGGAAAAGCAGACCCGAGAGGGCAAGCGGTCGATCACCGACGCGGACCGGCGGCGGTGGGAATTGCCGGAGAAGAAATTTGAGCATTGGACGGTTCCATTCGATACCGATCCAGACTGGCCCAAGGCACTGCAGACGGCGGTCGCCGAATACCGCAAGGCGTGGCGGGCGAAAATGGACGAGGTGAACGCCTGCATTTCGGCCAACGCCGAGCAGGAGGAATTGGTCGACCGACCGGAAGTTTCGAAAGGCGTGCTTCGCGTCAGCGGGCCGTTCACGGTCGAGGGCGTGATGCCGGAGGAGTTGAGTTTGGGCGAAAAGGGTCTTTACGATCCAACGCCCAACGAATTCGAAGACGATGCTGGCGGGCCGGTGGAGCAGATGAAAAATATTCATGCCTATCTCACGCGCATGGTCCAGTGCCTGCGGTCGGACGGCGTGACGTTCATGAACAACCAGCGAAAAAAATTCGCGCGGATCGAGCCGCTGTTTGAGTCCGGCACCGGAAGCATCATTCATGCTGAAGGCGTCTGGGAAGAGCAGGACGGGGCCGGGCCCAACACGATCGCCGTCGGATTCGGGCCGCAGTACGGGCCGGTGACGGCACAGCAGGTCGAGGAACTTGTGCGGGCGAGCAAACGATATGACGAACTTGTGATCGCCGGATTCAGTTTCGACGCCGCCGCCACCAACGCCATTCAAGAGGCCGCCCATCCCAAACTTCGCATCCACCAGGCCTACATCCGTCCCGACATCAACCCCGCGATGGACGGCCTCCTCAAAGACACGCCCAACAGCCAGCTCTTCACCGTATTCGGCCAGCCCGACGTCGAAGTCAAAAAGAACAAGGACGCGGATTTTGTCTGCACGCTCAAAGGCGTCGACATCTACGACCCTCTCACCAGCGCCATTCGTTCTACCGGCGCAGAAAAAGTGGCGGCGTGGTTTTTGGACACGGACTATGACGGCCGATGTTTCTGCGTCACGCAAGCCTTCTTCCCCGACCAGGACGCATGGGAAAAAATCGCGAAGGCCCTCGGATCGAGCGCCGACACCGAAGCGTTCGATGCGTTCAAGGGCACGACCTCCCTGCCGTTTCCGAAAGGCAAGCACAATCGAATCGCCGTCAAGGTGATCGACCCGCGCGGGAATGAAGTCATGTCGATTCAGACGCTCAAGGACTGATATGGCAAAAGGCGTCAAATCTCGCGGCCTGCCGACGCACATGGATGAGCCGCCGGCGGATTGGGTTCCAACGCAGGCGGTCGATGAACCGGTCATCAACAAACCTTATGAAGAACCGGCCAAACACTGGACGTACAAGGATGGCGTCCCGGACTTAAAATCTGAACGGCGGCCGGCGAGTTACTACTACAAGACGCGCAAAACCGGCGCGGCGCAGGAAGATCTTTTTGCCGAGGAAGAACGCGCGCTGTTGCCGCTGGTGAACCGGCTCCGCAAGGACGTGAAACGATGGCGCGCGTCGGCCTATCGGGGCGCGTCGCCGGTGAGCAAGGATCTTCTGGCGTACTGGTGGAGAGCAGACCGGTCGCGGCGGCTGTTTTTCTGCCAGCTTGAAGCGGTCGAGACGTTCATCTATCTGCTGGAGTTGGCGATTCCGGGCCGACTGCCGAGCACCGGATTTAAATCATTTGAAGTCGACGCTGGAAATCTGGATCGACTGCTCAAGGGCGTGCGCCCGGATTTTCCGGAAATTGCGCCGGATTATTGTCCCCGGCTGGTCGACATTCCCGCCGATGCCGGCCTTCAGGGTTTGCGTCGTCTTGGATGCAAGATGGCGACAGGAAGCGGCAAGACGATTGTGATGGCGATGACGATCGCGTGGGCATTCTGCAACCGCGGCCGAAATCCGGCCACTCTGCATTTTCCCAATGGCGTTCTTGTCTGCGCGCCGAATCTGACGGTCAAAGAGCGCCTGCAGGTGCTCCGGCCGGATCATCCTGAAAATTATTACGACGCGTTCGATCTCGTGCCGGCCAAATACCGGGAACTGATGGGCGTGGGCCGGGTGCTGATCACGAACTGGCACGTCTTCGCGCCGAAAAGCCCGAACGTCGAGGGCGAAAAGAGTTACAAGATCGTGAACAAGGGCGAGGAGACTGCGGAGGCGTTCGCGAAGGATCGTCTCGGGGAACTTGCCGCGCGAACGCCCATTCTCGTGCTGAACGACGAGGGCCATCACTGCTGGCGGCCGAACAACAATTCGGCGTCAAAGGCCGAGGAGGATTTGACAAAGGAGGAGAAGGCGGAACTGGAGGAGGATGCCGAAGAAGCCCGAGTGTGGCTGGCCGGTCTTGACCGGATCAACAATTCGGGTCTGGCGGGCGGGAAAAATCCGGGGATTCTTGCGGCGTTGGATCTTTCAGCCACGCCGTTTTATCTATCCAACAGCGGCTATCCGGAAGGTGATCCGTTCCCATGGCTGGTCAGCGATTTCGGGTTGGTGGATGCCATCGAGTGCGGCATCGTCAAAATCCCGCGTATGCCGGTCCGGGATGAAACGGAATCGAAAGACGAAGTCGGCCGGCCTGATCCGAAATATTTTCACCTGTGGCGGCATATCAATGACGGCCTTCGGCCGGTGGACCGCGCGGCGAATCGGCGGCCAAAACCGGAGGCGGTGTATCGCGAGGCCGAAGGCGCGCTTCTGATGCTGGCGGGCCAGTGGAAAAAACGGTTTGAAGAGATTCAGGGCGCAAGTCCGGGGGAGAAGATCATTCCACCGGTGTTGATTATCGTTTGCGACAACACCGAGGTGGCCGACATTTTTTATCAGAGAATCAGCGGCGAGCGGGAAGAGGAGGTGTTGGGTGCGGACGGCAAGAAAGTGGAGAAACGGAAAATATATGAAGCCGGCAAAATTCTTGCGGAGTTTTCGAACACCGAGAATTTCCGGCCCACGGTGCGGATCGACACCAAACTTCTGAAAAAAATTGAGACCGAGGAAGGCGAAACCAAAGACGAGGCGGCGCAGGCCTTGCGGGCAATCATCAACACCGTCGGCAAACGCGGCATGCCCGGCGAGCAAATCCGGTGCGTCGTGTCCGTGGGAATGCTCACCGAAGGGTGGGATGCGACGAATGTGACGCACATTCTCGGCGTGCGGGCGTTTCAGAGTCAACTTTTGTGCGAGCAGGTAGTCGGTCGGGGCCTTCGGCGGATGGACTACACCGCGCTGGATCCGGAAGGCCGGCTGGTGGCCGAGCATGTGGATGTCTATGGGATCCCATTCTCGCTGATTCCGTTCAAGGGCAAGCCGAAAGATATAGAGCGGCCCGACCCCGTCTATCATCACGTATTTGCGGTGCCGGAACGCGCGTCGCTCGAGATTCGCCTGCCGGTGGTCGAGAGTTACACGTATGATCTGAAGGGCAGCGGGATTTCGTGCGATGTGGACAATCTCGACGACCTGGTGGTGGACGATGAGCCGACGAAAGTCTATCTGGCCGTAACGCGCGGCTATCAGGATGACCCCTCCTCCACGCCGTCGGGAGATTTCATCCAGCAAACGCGAGAGAATTTTTACGCGACGGTACGATTTCAGCAAGTGGTGTTTCGGCTGGCGCAGATGATCGTGGACGATTTGATCGCCGGCGGCCGGGGCGCGGGCGTTGAGGCGCTTAAAAAGTCGCTTTTAGCCCGGCACCAGGTTTTTCCGGATGTTCTACGGATCGTGCAGGAATACATCAACAAGAAGGTCCGGTTCGTCAAAGGCGTGGACCCGAGGGAGCTGGCGCTGGAAAAATATTCTCAACTTCTGCGAGAGCGCGTTCGGGCTGGAATTCTGCCGGCGGCGGCCAGCGCGGAGGCGCCGCTTTTGCCGGTTGTGAACTCGTACAAGCCCTTCGCCTCGACGACGGACGTGAATTTCCGGACGACCCGGCCAGTAGTGAAACTGGAAAAGAGCCATCTCAATCTCGCGGTGATCCACAGCGATTGGGAGAAGGACGCGATCGCCATTCTGGAGGACAGCGACGACGTCGAGTTTTTCACACCGAACGACCAGCATGTCGGATTGGTCGTCCCCTACGATTATCTGGGCGGCCAGCACCACTACGAGCCGGATTTCATCGTGCGCCTGCGCGGCGGCAAAATCCTCCATCTCATTCTGGAGATCAAAGGGCGGGCCGGGGAAATCCACGATGAGGACCGCGTGCACGCGAAAAACGCGGCGGCGAAAAAATGGGTGGCCGCGGTCAACAACGCCGGCCGATACGACCGCTGGAATTTTGAGATCTGCAAGGAACTCGCGAACCTGCGCGTGACGTTGAAGCGCTGCGCTGACGAGGGCGAGCCGGCGGCGGCCAAGGTTGTGCCATTCCGGTTCGTGACCCCGCGCGCCGGCGAGCATTTCAAGACGTGCGTGCCGCTGGTGAGTCTGCGGGCGGCGGCCTCCAACTTCAGTAATGAACAATTCAGCTGGGATCAGATGGGAGAATGGGCGGACGAGTGGGTGTCGTTCGAACCAAAGACGCGCTTTGAGGATGGAATGTTTGTCGCCCGAATTCGCGGCGACTCGATGGAACCGACGATCCCGGCGTCTGCCTACTGTCTATTCCGCAGGCCTCGGCCCGGGTCGCGGCAGGGGCGGATCGTGTTTGTGATGCACTCGGGCGTGAGCGACCCATTCACGGGCGGCCAGTACACGGTGAAAGAATATTCGAGCGAAAAAGCCGTGGACCCCGAGACGGACTGGCATCACACGCGGATCACCCTGAAACCGCACAACCGAAAATACGACCCGATCGTTCTGACGCCGGAGGCCGAGGATGAGGTGCGGGTGATCGCGGAGTGGGTGGAGGTTGTGGGTTAAGAAGCATGCCCGCTAAGATAATTTCACGACGTTTGGAAGCGGGAGAGGGATTTCCAGCGTCTGCGGGCTTTGCAGAA
>Ga0156236_107_pt1 | contig 8714 bp, 13 predicted proteins | sample RifCSPlowO2_12_FD_107883 | JGI IMG/M metagenome (GOLD analysis project Ga0156236, IMG submission 107883) | Candidatus Lindowbacteria bacterium RIFCSPLOWO2_12_FULL_62_27
ACCCCCGCGAACGGCGTGGCCGCCTTCGTGTCCCACGTTCCACTTGATATGGAATACGTGAACATGCGGTTCGTCGCATTGTTGATCATGACGTAGAGCGTGTCGCCCGATCCGGTATACACCATCGCGCCGCCCTCGTCGACGGCGTACGGGGTGCTCGCCATCGCCGTCCATGAGTTGCCGCTCATGGAATAGGCGTAGAACCAGGGGCTGGAATTGCCGGCAACCGCATAGATGGTGTCGCCCGATCCCGGATACGCGAGCGATCCGCCGTTGGCCACGGTGACGGGAAGGCCGGCCCGAGTCGTCCACGTATCTGTCGCGGCCCAGGCCGGAGCCGGGAAAGTGAGAACGCAGTAATGCAACAATGCGGCAATACCGGCCAATCGCAACATCCTGTTGCGACCGGGACGGAAACCCCCACCCGAACAAAGATTCAGGATCCTGTTGACCATCGACATCTTTGAATTCCCTCCACCAACCCTGCCGCCCCCGGGGACCCTCCCCGCACAGGCCAATTGTCGCCCGCGGCCGGAGAAAATCAATCCAAGAAAAATACGTATTTTCGGAGTTAAACTCGCCTTTTAAGGCGAGTTTGGGGGTCTTCATCGGAATCCATCGGTCGGCCTCGGTGTCAGGTTGACACATTTACACATTCGTCCCGGATTTGGCCGGTCGAAACAGCGCCGGCCCCGTCGTCCCGATGCCGACGTTGCCGGATTTGGATGTCGACTATACGGCGGGTAGACTGGGGAGTGCAACTAACTTTCGGTTTACAGGATCGACCATCAGCCCGAAAGCTTCCAGGGCATGAGCGCCGAGAAGAACCGGGGAATCCTCGTCACCGAAAACGGCGATGCAGTGCCGATATTCACCGTTAATGTGAATCAGGACGTCGCAACAATCGCGTTCGATCACCTCGCCCGTCGCAATCTTGAAGGGACGGTGAAATTCCGCTTTGACGCCCTCGGCCTTCAAGAGCGAGGCGGGAATCCAGGAATAAAACGCGCCCGTATCCACGAGCGCGTCGAGCCGCCGTTTCTTGGCCGGCGTTTGAGGATTGGCAAACCAGATTTCAGATGTGAATGCTCCCATGCCGACATTCTATCGAAGGTTGTCTCCTTGGTCAACGGTTGCGCCATGCCCGGTCGGCGGCGGAGTCCCATTTGAAAATGCACGCATCTCAGGATACACTCTGGAATATAGATCATGCCTACAGTCTTGTTTGTTCATGGGTGGAGATTTTACTTTTACGCAAATGAGAGAAACGAGCCGATCCATGTCCATTGCCGGAAGGGGGACAAAGAGTGCAAATACTGGCTGTTGACGGATGTGTTCGGTATTGCGGAGGCGTATTCGTACAATTTGTCACCGGCCGACAAACGTCAGGTGAGAAAAATCATCTTCGCGCATTTTGAATACATTGAAAGCGAATGGAATAATTTTAAAGGAGGCAGGCGATGACAAAATACCATGACGTGGAAGCGGTTCGATTCAAAGGTGACACGATGCTCTTGAGGGTCGACGGCAAAAACTACAAAATAGATTTAAGGAAACATTCCGCGCGTCTGACAGGCGCGGACCCGCGCGTCAAAAAAAATTATGCCGTTTCTCCGTCCGGTTATGGCATTCATTGGCCCGACGTTGATGAAGATCTTTCGATCGACGCCTTGATTGGTATAAACCATAAAATCCCTCAATCCACTTTCTAATTTCCGCCGCGCTCCTCCGCGGTGAAATGATCCGCTGACCCGCCGCCGACTTTGGACGCGCCGCCGTTGACCGAGGGCCTCGGTGGCCTCGGTGTCAGGTTGACACATTTACACATTCGTCCCGGATTTGGCCGGTCGAAACGGCGCCGTACATACGGAGGCGCGGTAGACCGTTCAACCATTTACATCCAACCTCCGCGCCGGCCCCGTCGTCCCGATGCCGACGTTGCCGGTCGGCCGTAACGACTTGTTATGTGCGCTTCTTCCAATGTGTAGGGGATCTACTGCCATGCTGAGTCACAACCTGCGTCGAATGTCGGCCACAGCGGATGCGGCCGGCCGGCCGGGAGTCTTGTCAATCTCGTAGGCATCCAGCCGCCGGTCTATCTCCGCCTTCTGCTCGTCTGTCATGGGTAACGCGCGCGCTGATCGGCCGCGATGCTGTCCCACAGATCCTCAACGAGATGAACCCGCTCGTCAATCGGAAGCTCTTTAAGTTTGGAATTCATGGCGCCACCTCCCACAGATGTGAGCATATTCTATCACGATGGGAGCGGCCGAGCAAGGCGAACCGTTCCTCGTACGTGAATAATCGACACATTCGCCTTATATGACGAGTTTTCGGGCCTTCGATTGAATCTTCCGTATCTACGACGCGACCGGCACGCATATCTCCGTCTTCAGATTCTCGGGCTTCGTGCGTTTCGGATTGTTCAAGTAGATTTCGTAGCCTGGCACGTCCCGAAGTTTGGCGCCGCTTGAAGGCAGCCACTGCGAGAAAATGGCGTTGTAGGTTTCGCCCAGCTTCTCGTAGGGTCCAGCATGCAGAAAGACGGCGTACTTGCCGCCCGCGATGGCCTGCACGCCGGCGTCGCCTTTGGGCTTGACGGCCTTGTGCAGATCAACGCAGGCGTCGTAGCGGAGATTCTCCTCGGGCGTGACGTTCGGGTTGTCGTGCGGGATGCCGATGCATTCGACGCGGCGATTGAACAGAAACTTCGACCACACCGCCTTCATGAGCGCCTCCCACGCGGCCCCAGCCGCTTTGGAATACTCTCCGGTCTTTCTTACATACAACACCTGTCGTTCGGGCATGTCTCGAAATTCAGGGTTCATCGGAATGACCTCCTTGAGGATTGCAGCGAGCACCAGCCGCTGCGGCCGCGGCGCGTTCCAGACGGGCGCGCCGGACATGTTGTTGGCCTCGATGTAAGCCAGCACTCGGTTCAATCGTTCCACATGGTCCTTGACGGTAACTTCCCGCGACATGCCGAATGTTTATCTCCCTCCCATCGGCCCCGCTATTCCGATCTTGCTATCTTTTTTACGATCGTGTGGTCTTCCCCGAATTTGCACATGGCGTCGCAATCCCGTCTTGACGCTGTCCACCGCGTCCCGTGATTCATCATGCCCGGGGCCGGCCCATGGGCCGGACGATATACGTCGTAATGCCCTCCGCCACTCCCTTCACCTTCAGGCCCTCGCGCCGCTCGACGCTTGCGGGATCCGGCGGCGGATTCACGCGGCGAAACGACTCCTGCCCGAGCTGGATCGCATCCACGGGGCAGGTCGATTCGAGCCGCTGGGCCACGTTGACGGCCGAACCGACGCAGGTGAAGTCGCGCCGGGAGGACATGGCCCCGATGTCGCCCTGAATCACGGGGCCGGTGTTGATCCCGATGCGGATGTGAAACGCATCGGGATCGTTCTCGCGCAAGGCCGTCAACCGCGCCTGCATCCCGCATGCGGCCGCGAAGGCGGCGGTCGCGCCACAATCCTCTTCCCCTTCGAAAACGGTCATGATCGCGTCCCCGATGAACTTGTCAATCATGCCGCCGTTGCGGGTCACGATCGGCGCCATCTCCTCCAGATACCGGTTGAGCCGCCGGACGATCTCGGCCGCGGGCGTCGTCTCGGTGAGCGGCGTGAATCCGGCCACGTCCGAGAAGAGGATCGTCATCTCCCGGCTTCGGGCGGCGCCCTCGTCGCTCCCGGTCGCCCGCCGATGCGCCGCCTCCCAGGCCGACTTCGGGACGTAGTGAAGGAGTTCGCGCTTCGCCCGCATGCCTTCGACGAGACGATTGAAGATGGCGGCGAGATCGCCGACCTCGTCCTTTGTTCGAAGTTCGACCCGCACGTCGAGATCGTCGGACTCGAGACGTTTCATGCCGAACGCGAGCGTCGCGAGCGGCACGGTGATGCCCCGCGCGACGAGAATCGAGAAGAAGACGGCGACCAGAATCGCGACCGCCCCGAGCGTGACCGCGCGGCCGATGAGACTGCGGCGCGCGGCGTGCAGGCGCGTGGCGTCGAAGGCGACCTCGATCCGGCCGATCTCGCGGGGAGTCTCCCCGGGGGACGAAACCGTGATGGGGCGGACGACGCGGTGGGCGTCGGGCGGAACGGTCCCCCACTCGCTTCCCAGATCGAGCGTTTGCCCGTCGTCGCCCAGGACCGAAATCGATCGAAGGTCCCCGTACACCCGGCCGATCTCGCGCAGGACTTCGCGCGTGTTGTCCGGATCGATCACCTCGTTGGCGAGGAGCGTCTCGAGGAGCACGGGAGAGAGCGTGGTCGCGAGCGCCTCCGCGGATTCCCGGTACCGCGTCTCGATCGCGGCGCGTTCTCTTTGATAGTTCACGAAAAGCGTGAGCGCAGTCCCCTCAAGAATTCCGACCACGAGGATGGCCGCGATCTTGTGCCAGAGCCTGATTCTCATTCCGGAAGCCGCCCGTGTCCCGAGAGCGTGGCCGCGACCCGGCGTACCGTTACGAACTGCGTGTCCGAGACCGCGCCGAAAGGATGCGGCGACCCGGTGCGCGCGTCCGGGGCGAGGAGCGCGGCGCGGATGCGCTCCGCGAGGGCGGGATCGCGCGCGAGGAAGGAGCGGGAGAAGGCGACGCACCAGTTCGGAAGGAGGGGCGTTTCGGCGATGATGCGCACGCGCGCGCGTTCCGCCTCCGGGACGTGGCCGGCATACGCATGCGGGTAGGTGAACCCGGCGTCGTACCGCCCCTCCTTCAGGTGGATCAGGACGTTGGCGTGCGACCCGACGCCCGTGAATGAGGCGAAGTCATGGAACGGATCGATGCCGGCATCGAGGCACATCGCAAGCGGATAGAGGTATCCGGAGGCGGAGTGGAGGTCCACATACGCCACACGCCGCCCGCGAAGGTCCGCAAGCGTTCGGATATCGGGAGCGGCGGCGACGACGAGACCGCAGTACGACGTCGAATCATCCTGAATCGGCCCCGCGACCGGCTCGACCCCGGCCTCCTGCCGCGCGCGGACGTAGTCGAAGGGCGCGAGGTCGACGATGTCGTACGCATTCTCGCGCACACGCGCATGGAAAACCTGAGGATCCCCCAGAACCCGGATTCGGACGCGGACCCCGATCCGCTCTTCGAGATAGTCGGCCCGCACCGCGAGGCTTCGCGCCATGCCGCGCAGGTCGAGACTGCTCGAGGCCATGACCACCACGGGAGCGGTTTCGGCGGTGTCGCGCGATGCGCCCCCGGTCGGATTCGGCGCGATCGGGCCGGGCGACGGCCCACAGCCGATGCAGGCGGCGGCGAGGACGCAGAGGAAGAATGTTTTAGTCATGGCACGTCACCCAACAACACCGGGCGATTGTCCCCCGTGGCCGGCTGAAATCAATCCCGGAAAAAGACGTATTTTCAGAGATAAATTCGTCTTACATGGCGAGTTTGGGGCCTTCGCCGGGACTATCGAAACCGTTCGAAAAGAGATAGGGTGGAACCTGCCATGAAAGGCGACGGCGGTTCGGTTACGGCACGGGAGTTGAAACATCTCGGCGGGCGGCTTCGCGGCCTGCGCAAAGACATGGGCGTGACCCAGGCGGACCTCGCGCGGCGGGCCGGGATCGATCCGCGGTACTACTCCCGCATCGAGCGGGGGCAGGTGAACGCGACGTTTCAGACGCTGATGAGGCTCACGCGGACCCTGCGCGTCTGCCCCGGTATTCTATTTTTTCCGGCGTCGCGCATGGACGGGTCGATGGCCGCCGCCTGCGCGTGCCTCTCGCAGATGAAATCGGCCGGCCGCCGCCGGCAACTGGATCAAGTCGTCTCCTTCGCCCGGCATGTCCTGGGCGTGAGGCCCCGATTGAGAGGCGCCCGGCGTATTCCATAAAGAAGCTCGCGGGAGATCTCTTCCATCTCGACCCTGCGGGTCACGATCGGCTCCATCTCCTCCAGATACTAATCAGTTCATCTTCGCTGCATATTTTTTATTCAACAATTCAACGCCTGGCGCCATGACCCATGAAGACCTGAATCAAAACTGGACTTTGTATCGAGAGCGTTTTTTAATGGAGGTGGCAAGGCATGCCGAATAAAACGAAGACGGCATCGGGCGGCAAGGAGGGAGCGTTGTGGGAATTGCAGCGCGTCCTTTCCACGGAATTCAGCAAATATGTTCTGGCTCATCCGGAATTGGATGTACAAATACCGGACGGCGCGCAAATCGTATTTCATATGGAAGATAATCCGGAATTCAACAGGTGGGCCCGGAAAGTTGCCCATTCACAGATGGCGAAAAATCAGCCCATGATCGTGATAAAAGTAGCCGGGCTTTCTCCCGTACCTCCCTCGCGGTTGATCAACCCGCAGGTTGACTTAAGTCCCGCGACTTGAAAAATTATCTGTTCATGGGTGGGTCTTGAAGCCGCTCTTTCCGCGTCGAATTCCCTAGAACATGTTTCTGTTGCGAAACAACTTAACAACTTACGGTCTGGCCCCTGAAGCCCAGTTTCCCCCCCGGAGCCGTGCTCCCGATGCCGACGTTGCCGGCTTTCTTTAGCAGACCCGGAGGGTGGATAAGGAAGACGATCTGGAGCGTTGTTTGGGATTAGTTTTTCGGCGGATCGGAAAGATACATCACAACGCCGAATAACCCAAATGCGCCGGCGCCAAGATACAGAGCCAACAGAACCACTGATGTCGCATCCATGATTAAACTTTACCCCCGTTTAATTTCTTTGTCAACCAGACGGCCGCAACCATAAGCGCCAATCCAAGCGCGACACCTGCCAAGTCGAAAGATATTCTGGCTTGGTCCTTTACAAGGATTGCATCCGCGACGCCGCCCGTCAGAGCGGCCAGTCCCAAGGTATTGATGTTTTCAATGGTACGCTCCCATTGTCTCGTCGTCAGTCTCATCGCCTCTATATATTTCGGCAGGTCGTCGATTTGGCGTGAATCCTCCAACGCCGCAGGCCGCCACTCAGTTGCGCCGTGACCTCCGCAAGTTCCGACGAGAGGGGACGTATCGATGAATCACTCTTTCCTCTGCGTCCTCCGCGGTGAAAAATGTTTGTCTCGATTATCTCGCGCCTTCTATCGCCCCCACTTTCTTCGTGAGTGCGTCGATCTGCGCCTGTTGTTCCTGAACCACCGTTTGCAATTTGTCGTTTGCCGCCTTCTGCTCCTTGACGGCGTTCAGCATAGCCCAGATGATGGGATCGTTGTCGAGCATCAGGTAGCCCTTGTTGCTGGACGAGATCGCGGCGGGAATCGCCTCCTGGACCTCCTGGGCCACAAGGCCGATATGTTCGGCGCGGTCGCGGATGCCGGCGCCGTTTTCCTTTTTGTACCGGTATCGCACGGGATTCAGTTTCATGACCGCGTCCGTCCCGGGCGTATAAGCGCCTTCCACGTCCTTGAGCCGCCCGTCCGAAAACGTCGCCCACGATCCGCCGCCGACCTTGGACGCGCCGCCGTTGACCGTCAAGGTCGTATCCGGCGACACCGTGCCGATTCCGACGTTGCCGGAAGCCAAGATATTAACGCCATTATTCTCGTTGGGAACACCGGTGCCTGTCCCGACGACTAAGATAAGCCTGGTGTCGTTGAAGCGGATGTCAGCACGGTTGGAGGCGGAGCCGAATCCGCCGCCAAAGATGAACCCGGAGTTGCCGTGGGGTTCGTAATCCGGATGTCCCCGCCCGTCCCACCGGTGGCGAAGTCGGCAGAACCGTTCACTGATAGGAGACTCGCGGGCGAGTCTGTCCCGACTCCGACCTTGCCGCTCTTTAATACAACCAATCGCGTATCTCCCACCGCAAGCGAATCCGAAACCAGGACACTGCCTACGACATCCAGTTTCCCCCCCGGCGCCGTGGTCCCGATGCCGAAGTTCCCCGAGAGGGCTAAGGCCAATCGTCTCCGGTCTTATACCGGGAGAAATCCGAATCGATAAAAGTTTCCATGAACTTGGGTACGAAAATATCGGCCGTGTCTTGCTGGAGAGCCACGCGCAGAACCTTGACGGCCGTGGAAGATGACAATTTCATTAGCCGCACAGAACGCGCAAAGCCGGCGTCTTTGGTGAAGAAAATATCGTAGGCGTGGGCTACTTCCCGATAGAGCGTCCCGTTTTTTGTGCCCTTTAAACGAAGCCGGTTGATGGATGTTGCCTCGTGTCCCGCCCGACGCAATTCGGGAACGAGAGACTCGGGAAGGTTTTCGTCGAGAAGAATTTTCACACGGAAGCCAGAGCGCGGGAACCTGCCAGCTCACGCAGAACGCCGCGAATCGACTTTGCGGTCAGGCTCGGATACTCCTTCGTGATTTTCTCGATTGACATCCCGCAGGCGATCAACTCCAGGAGAAGCGAAATCGAGATGCGCGTGTCCCTGACCCTCGGCTCCCCGCCCAAATGATCCTTGTCCGACACGATCCATTTGGCTTTTCTCATATCCCAAGACTACCCCATAGCCTCCCGCCAGTCAAACGACAGCGGCCCGCCACTGAATTCTGAACCGAAACCGGAAAGGTTCAATTTTTTTTCAACACATGAAATATCCGGGCTATATGCAATGTTATTCCTTAGAACATGTTTTTGTTGCGGAACAACTTAACAACTTACGGTCTGGCGCCGGAAATCCCCGAGGCCGTCCAGCGTTGCCGCTGATCGCTGTTCTTCCAGCTTGCCACGCGGCCAGTGTATTGTCCGATCTGGCTGTTGAGCGACTCGATGCAG
>Ga0156236_133_pt3 | contig 1691 bp, 1 predicted proteins | sample RifCSPlowO2_12_FD_107883 | JGI IMG/M metagenome (GOLD analysis project Ga0156236, IMG submission 107883) | Candidatus Lindowbacteria bacterium RIFCSPLOWO2_12_FULL_62_27
CGGCGGGCGGCATTCGCCGCCCTCACCCGCGACTTGTCATCGGGGGTCGCGGGTGCGGGAACGCTTGGTCGTTATCCGCAATCGTGCGCAGAGATTTTGAGAGAAAACACAATTTCTGATATGGCCGTCGTCATCGGCGCACAGCCATGATCTCTGCTAATGACCCGAGAGTACCGCAGGGTCGCCAGACATCATGGAAAGACTGGATTCGTCCTTGGCACATAGCAGCCTGCGGTGCGGTCATACTCTTCATCGGATTCTGTATGGTCAGTTACTTGAGCAAAAAATGGTGGTGGGTCGCAGGGCCAATCATAGTTGCCGGATATCATTTGATACGAGAATCAAATAAATGGAAAGGGAGAGACATGTGGCTTGAAAGGAAGGATGTAATCGAAAAACGGGCGGAAGAATACACATCCCAACATGTAAGCGGATATAAGATTTTCTTTGCTCTTATGTTGATATGGTTGCTCCTCGGATTACTGGCTTATATAGGTGTTATTTGAAATTTGTATTGAGAAAAACAGACAGTAATGAAATCGAAATATAGATTATTCGGATTTAAAAACAGAATGGTCCGGGTACGAGACGTGGGGCGCACGACTGCGGATAACTTGGCGCTCCCGGCGGGCGGCATTCGCCGCCCTCACCCGCGCCTGTCATCCGGAGGGCGCGGGTGCGGGAGCGCCTGGTCGTTATGCGACATATCGTGCCCCGAGAAGTTTCGAGAATCATCATCCTGATTCGGAAAATGATAACGTTCCAGTTTCGATAAAAAGATATGATGAAAAACATGAGGATACCCCGATATAAAACCGTTATTCCCGATTCTGATGTTTGGTCGAGAAAATTCGGATGCTTCACGCCGATTCGTAACGTGGGGCATCGAAATTTACAATCAGATAAAAGGATTGAGCATATTGAAAGTAAAAAACCGTATATCACTTCAGATATTCCCGATTCTGACGTTTGGTCGAGAAGATTCGGATGCTTCACGCCGATTCGGCACGTGGGGCATCGAAAGTTACAACCAGTTAAAAGGATTGAGTATATTGAAAGTAAAAAACCGTATATCACTTCAGATATTCCCGACTCTGATGCTTGGTCGAGAGGATTCGGATGCTTCACGCCGATTCGACACGTGGTGGCATCGAAATTTGCAATCGGAAAATTATGAATACGTATCAGGTTTCAGAAATCCTGATGATGATTCAAGAAACGGCGGGGCACGATACGTCGCATAACTTAGCGTTCCCGGCGGGCGGCATTCGCCGCCCTCACCCGCGCCTGATCATCTGGGGGCGCGGGTGCGGGAACGCTTGGTCGTTATCGGACATGACCGCAGATTCGATAGAAAACATATGATTAAAAACAGGAGGATACCCCGATATAAACCCATTATTCCCGATTCTGAAATCTCGGACGGGGCGACACACGAGTACGCCGATTCTGAAGCGCGCCCGGAAAGGTTTTTACAAAAAAGAAAATTTTTTTCTGACAGGGCAGATAAAATTCTATATTTCCCGAGTCTGACGTGTGGTCGAGAGGATTCGGTTGCTTCACGCCGATTCGACACGTGGGGCATCGAAATTTACAATCAGATAAAAGGATTGAGTATATTGAAAGTAGAAAACTATAGAGCAACTCAGAAAACAGGGCGGTCACGTCCGATAACTTCGCGCTCCCGGCGG